>Ga0115572_10000547_pt1 | contig 31878 bp, 40 predicted proteins | sample COGITO_mtgs_1206_FD_88681 | JGI IMG/M metagenome (GOLD analysis project Ga0115572, IMG submission 88681) | Pelagic marine microbial communities from North Sea - COGITO_mtgs_120607 | ecosystem: Environmental > Aquatic > Marine > Epipelagic | place: Germany:Helgoland, sampling site Kabeltonne... | reverse complement strand
TTCATTGCGTCCAAACGACTTGTAAATCAAATGAATTATGATATTATCTTTGACCGTTTCCATCTCGGTGCAATCGTCTATGGCGAAAAGTATCGTGCTGCAGACGGTAAAGACATTTATGAATTAGATCGAAGGTTTCTTAGCGGATATAAAAATGCCGCTCTAATTTTGTTGACTGATACTACTGACGGCATTATGTCTCGTGATGATGGCGATAGCCTTGAACAAAGTAAAGAAGATTTCTTATATAGTCGTAACGCGTTTTTGACTGCGTTCAACGAGTCAAGTTGTAAACATAAGCTGAGCATAAATATAACAAAGAACGGTGGAGTAGGTAACACATATGATACCGTTGCAAAATTTTTAGATGGAGTTCGTAATGAGAATTGATAGTGTACATGATATTCGTGAGTTCTTTAAAGGTGAGCTAGCCGACGAAGCGTTTACGATTGATAAGACAGGCCAAAGGACTATTGAATTAATTGGCGCAAACTTTCTTGCAACAGAACCTGCAATCTTTGGTGAACCAAGCCAAGCTTATATTAACTCTGAGCTTGCTTGGTATGAGTCGCAATCAACAAACATTAATGATATCTATGGACCATCCAAACCTGCTCCTGCCGCATGGCAATATTCAGCAGATCCGCACGGTAATATTAATTCCAATTATGGTCATTTAATATTCTCTAAAAAATATCATAACCAATTCCAAAATGCTTTTGATGAACTATGGAGTAACCCTGATAGCCGTCGTGCTCAAATGATTTACAATCGTCCATCTATTTGGGTTGAGTTTGACGAAGGTGGTAAGTCTGACTTTATTTGTACTAATGCACAAACGTTTTATATCCGCGATGGCATTCTGATGATGGTGTCACAAATGCGTTCTAACGACGCAATCTTTGGCTATAAAAACGACTATGCTTGGGCTCAATATCTTATGGATAAGTTTGTTGCTCAATGGAACCAACAATGTAAACTTCCTGGCAATAAGCACTTTACTATTGATAAAGGTATGCTTACGTGGCAGTGTATGAACTTGCATGTGTATGAACGTCACTTTAACTTGGTTGTATAAATAACATGAGTAAACTAATTCTTATTTCTGATATTATTGAAACACGGCTTCGTAAAGAAAAAGAAATTGAATATTATCAGAATCAACTTGAAAAAATACAAAACAAAATGTTCTTCCTCAAAAAGGATCTTGATATCACAACATTAATTATTGACATGATTGAAAAAGAAAAGGTTGTTGATTTTAAAGAACAGATGGAGGACAAAACTATTATGTTAGGAAACAATAATGTGGACAAAACCAAGACTGAAAACTAGGTTAAAAGAAGGTAAATTTCTTGTAACTTGGAATAAAAGTTCTAAGACTAATGCAAACACACCTAGCACAACAAGGTCGTGTGAAGTTACATTAAAGCCAGAATTAATTCCAGAAGATAAACGCCATCGTTTACCTAATCCCCCGGCAACTGCAGATTACAGAGTTGGTGTATGGGATTGCGAATTAAATGTATGGCATGTCGATGGAATACCGGCAACAAGAGTTATATCTGTTGTAGAAGTAACCGATTAAAAACTGAAAGATTATATTATGGAAGAACGTGAGCCTTACGAGGCATACATGCGTAGGCGCAATTTAGAAGAAGACACCCGTGAATTAAAATGGGATAACCGCTTTATGGAATTGGCTAAAACAATTTCAGGATGGAGCAAAGATCCTTCGAGTAAAATTGGTGCAGTGGCAGTAAACGATGAACGCCGCATACTTGCGACTGGATATAACGGTTTCCCAAAAGGCATTGAAGATAGTCAAGAAAGACTAAACGATAGAGAACAAAAATATCCGCTTATTGTTCACGCTGAAACAAACGCGTTGATGAATGCGCTTTATGCTGGTGTTTCTTTAAAAAATGCAACAATGTACGTTCATGGATTACCCGTGTGTCCTGACTGTACCAAGCTTATTATTCAAGCAGGCATTCGTAGAATTGTTATTAACAAATTCGTAATGAATACTCCAGAAAAATGGGTTGAGCTATGGAATAGCAAATCAGGACCTATGTTTAAAGAGGCAGGCGTATTGGTAACACAGCTTGGCTAATAATTTAACTGATATATATGTTGGCGTTAAGAAAAACGATCCTAATCGTAAAAAGAATGACTTTTATCCAACTCCGCCTCTTGCCACATATCTATTGTGCAAGTATGGTAATCCTCCAAAAAATTTAATTGAACCTTGTTCCGGCCGCGGTAATATAACAAGAGAATTAGTTCGTAACGGTCATAATGTTATATCGTATGACTTAAATGATTATAGTGATAAATTAGTACCTATTAAAACTACAGTTGATGCTATGGAATTACAAAAGCTTGATGGCTTTGATGGTGTAGTTACCAATCCCCCATATCATAAAGACTTGCCACGGAAGATGGCGGAAAAATGGGTAAAAGAATATGATTACGTCGCAATGTTTTTAAGACTAACTTTCTTTGAAGGAAAAAAACGAAATAAACTATTTACAAACTACCCACCTAGTGATATAATATTTTTATCAGACCGAGTTAGATTTGATTCTAATATTATAGAACCAATTGAAAAGAAAGATCAGATCGGCGGTATGATTGCATACGCTTGGTTCATTTGGAACAAAAAGTATCCGCCAGGATTAACTAAAATGCGTTGGGCAATGCTTGAAGATGAATATGACGAGTGGAGATTAAATTATGATAAATGTAGTAATACCGGCGGCAGGTGAGGCAACAAGACTAAAGCCACTGACTGCAAATTGCTCAAAGGCAATGATACGCGTACACGGTAAACCTACTATTGAATATATTATTGAGTCAGTTCATAATAACGGTACTGAAGTCAATCAAATCGTTATAGTTGACGGCAAGCATGACGATATTCGCGAGTGGGTTGCAAAATCAAAATATAATAATATTAAATGTGTAAAACAAGGATCTCTTAACGGTCCTCGTGATGCTATTGATGTTGGTATTAACAGTTTAGAAAATCCTACGTATCCTTTAGTTGTATGGCTAGGGGATGCAATTATTCTTGAAGAAGAACTACCTTTAGGCACTGACTTTTTATTAACCAAAGAAGTTGAAGATCACTTTGCTTGGTGTATGTGGGATGGTAAAAAATACTTTAATAAACCAAAAGAAAATATTGAACAAGCTTCAGCTCTAGTAGGTCTATACAGTTTCAGTAGAGGATACGAAGCATATCACGCTTTTCACTACTCAAAAGGTTATGACATATCAGATGCTTTGGAGTTATATGAAGAACACGCTTCATTTAATAATATCAACACGGAAAAATGGTATGACATCGGCGACATATCTTCATATCACAAAACTTGCGCAACTCTACTAACATTCAAGGCTCGTGAATTTAATTCGTTTGAATACAATTCAGATCTTAATATGATTACTAAATGGCCGCAGTCTGATAATAAATTTGCTGTTAAGACTATTATGAATGAAAAGAATTGGTATGAAAATCTGAGCCCACTGCAAAGTATGTTTGTTCCTAAGATCTTACCGGACCCATATGCACTAACAATGTCATACGAGTCTGGTATTTTGCTATCTGATCTGTTTATGCACGAGGACTTAAGCCCGTCTACTATTGAATACTTAATTGAAAAGGTATTCATTATAATGAACAAGTACTTCCATAAAAAAGCAACACTTGAATTTGTCGCAGACTTTTGGGATAACGCTGAAAAAATGTGGATTGATAAAACCAAAGATCGCGGCGCTGATGATTACTATCTTGATGTTGCAGAGCGCTGTCTTAGTAGAGCTCGCCCAGTTTCAGGTATGCACGGTGATTTGCATTTTGGTAATATTCTTTATAATCCATATAACGATAGCATTACCTTGTTAGATCCACGTGGCTCTTATGGAGATCATGTTGGTTGCGGCGGAGATTGGATGTATGATATGTGCAAATTGTCACACGACCTTTTCCATGGATATAATGAATTAGTTTCCGGGCATAAATACCCTCAGACAGTACGTGAAACCTTTGGCCGGTTGGTACTTAAATATTACCCTGACGCATATGATGATATTATTGACGGCGGCGCTTTGTTAATTGCAACTTGTTTGCCATTAAATTACGACTGTGAAGAACGCCAACAAAGAATGAGAGATTATATTAATGAATACGCAAACCTTAGTAGTTGATATTGATGACACGATTTGTACTCCGTTGCACGGCAGATCTGAATCTGAAGTTAAGTATGGAATGGCAAATCCTAATCGCCCAATGATTGCAAGTTTACAAAAAGCAAAGAAAAACGGATATCGCATTGTACTTCATACCGCGCGACGAATGCTTACTCACGATGGTGACATAAATAAAATCATTAATGACGTCGGAAAAATAACCACAGACTGGTTGGATAAGTACGAAGTACCTTATGATGAAATTGTGTGGGGTAAACCATACGGTGTTTATTACATTGATGATAAAGCAATGACTCCTGAAGAGTTCGTTAAGATGATGGAATGGAAGTGATTATGAAAAACATTGGTTTCGCAAAGATTGGTAAATCTATTAAATTTAAAACTAATAAGTACTCTCCCATTGGTGGAGATAATGAAGCGTCTTGTACCATACGAGCCATGGCAAACAACAACCCAGACAAAACGTTTTACCTAATTGGTCGTTCTGACTTTGGTGCGTTGTCTGATACTGAACGTTTAGATTTGTTCCCATATGATAATGTAATTGACTGTTGGCACGGCGTTCCTTTGGCAATGTCAGAAACATATTATAATCATATTATTAATTATTTTAAAGACATTGAGCTTGACTTTTCTGTTATGATGATTGGGCAAATTAGTAATGTTACAATCCCAGATAAAATTTGGAAAGTACGTGAAAGTCAACAAGATGGCAAACCTGCTGCAACTCTTGATATGACTAAGTGGTACACGACTCCTATTACCAAATGGCTAAACGAAAGTAAGCCACGATGGATAGAAATTGTTAACGATCCACGATATGTTATCAAACAACCACGCGATGTATTTCATATGCCTTTCCGTTCTCTTGGACAATATGATTACGATTATGAAACATTTTCTATTACTGATTATGAAAACCAAGAAAGGCTAGTCCGCGTTGTTCATTCTGAATATGCAGGAATGGAAACTGCATTTTGCGGCGATTATGAATATACTGAACAAGTAAACACAGATCGTAACACAGACTTTATGGTTGTACTTAATGAAGGCAAACCGTCACGCTATAACTTACTTAAAAGCTGGGTACTTGATAAATTTGATAACGTTGATATATACGGTAAGTGGCTCGATGAACGTGCTGAAGCCGACGAAAGGTTTAAAGGATCATTACATATCAATGAGATACAAGATAAACTACAGGATGTTAAGTTTACATTTATTATTCCAATTAAAGAAGGTTGGACCACATCAAAATATATTGAAATGGTTCACGCTGGTGTTATTCCTTTCCTTCACCCAACTTATGACGACCAAGGTCATTTGCCTATTCCTAACTTCCTTAGACCTAAAACGCCTGAAGAATTTTATACGAATATGCAAAGACTAATCGACAACCCAACGGAATACGAAACGGTTCTCAATGGATTGCGTAAAGCAATTCTTAAACCAGAATATTATGATGGTAGCTTTATTAATGACAATATTATGAAAGCTGCTGACGAAAATTATACAAGACCTGACGTATCGCAGTTTACAAAGAAAAAGGCTGCGACACTTGAAGACTTTTTTGCATAGAGGATATAAAATGAGCAATATTACATGGGCCCCAATTATTCCACTAATCGGTGGACAAATGCTAGGGGCGGAAAAGGCTTTTGGTAAACCACCTGAAGCCATTTATTCGTACGCAGATTTTGAAGGAAACGATAGTCATTATGTTAACTATCAGCAAAATGTTAAAGGGCGAGACATACAATATAAAATGATACCTGAAAGTTCAAGTCGACATATAAGTGTTATTTCGGGCACACCACCTTGCGCGGCATTATCACAACTTAACACTGGTAAAACCGAAGCGGCAAAAGGCGCAAAATGCGAAAAGAACGAATGGATGTATGAAGTCTTTAAAGAAGGCATTAATCGTTTTTCAGCTAAAGCTATCGTTGTTGAAAATGCTCCTGCATTATTTACTAAAAAAGGTAAAGAAGTAGCTGATAATTTGTTTGACATTTGCTCAAAAGCAGGGTATAGTTTAACTCTATACAAAACATCTACGAAATATCATGGCATCCCACAAGCTAGAGATCGTTGCTTTGCTATCGGTTGGAATTCAGAAACTGCGCCTATTATGAATTGGTACAAACGGCCTCGTAAAAAGTTTCACGAATATCTTTCGGATTTAACAGACGATGTGCAGCAAATGGATATTTTGTGTAACAAAAAACTTGATGAAGAACCTTACTATCAATACATTAAGTCACTTACAAACGAAGATCCTCGTAAGGTAATTATGGAAAGCGGACAGATTACAGCATTTAACTATATTAACAAAAGCGGTAAACTTCCTGCTTGTAACAAATGGATGCATGATACAGGTAATGAGCGTGGTATCAAAGTATCAGATCACGCTGTTAAAAAGTTTGCAATGGGTAAAGGTATTTGGGATAGCTCTACTCACGTCTTTGGAGATTGTATGAATGCAGTTATCGGTCGTAACCTTGCAGACACAATTCATCCAAAGTTTGATCGTTCTTTAACTATTCGTGAAGCATTGTATCTTATGGGTTTTCCTCATGACTTCGAGCTTGTTGGTGGATTACCTAAAATGAACCACATTGCGCAAAACGTTCCTGTGCCAACATCAAGAGATATTCATACTGAAATCGGTAAGTTCATTCGCGGCGAGTTAACGATGTCAGATACTAATTACCATCGTCAAGATAATCATAACGAACGCATGTGGTCTGATCCCGGTGGGAAAAACAACCAAGCAACACTTGAGGAGTTCATGGCTTGAAACACGACTTTATTATAGATTTTGAGACATTCGGTAAGGATGCTCAAAAGTGCGCAGTGATTGACTGTTCGGTAATGGTATTCAGTTGGGATAAAATGATTTCAGCTGATCCATATACCCTTGCAGATATATCAAAAACAAAACGATTTAAACTATCCGTGGTAGATCAAGTTAAAAATTATGGATGGGAAATTGATAAAGGAACAGTTACATGGTGGGAGTCCTTAGGGCCTGAAGTTCGTAGAAACATTAAACCACTTCAAACTGATTTGTCTGTGACTGATTTTACTAAACAGTTTCATGACTTTTTAATTGACTCACCAAAGATTAGTAAATGGTGGTCTAGGTCAAATACGTTTGATCCAATTATTCTTGGAAGATTATTTCAATCACAAGATAAATTATTGCATATGGAAGAGTACTTAAAGTATTGGGCAGTCCGTGATACACGTACTTACATTGATGCAAAATTTGATTTTAAACAAAAGAACGGTTTTGTCCCATTAGCTGATGAACAACGCTGGGCTCAAGTGTTTAAAGAGCACGACAGTTCATGGGATATTCTTGCTGATGTATTACGTATGCAGGCAATCCGTAGGGCTGAGGAAGATTTAGAACAGGTGGCAACATGAATTTAAACGTAACTATTGAAGATTTACAAAAATATAAAATATTCGTTGGTACGCCAATGTACGGCGGGCAATGCGCAGGACTATTTACAAAAGCCTGTAACGATCTTGCTATGCTATGTACGGCTAATCAAATTCCAATTAAGTTTTATTATCTTTTTAATGAAAGTTTGGTACAAAGAGCTCGTAACTATATTGTTGATGAATTCTTGCGCTCGGACTCAACGCATTTGATGTTTATTGATTCTGACATTGGTTTCAATCCAAGAGATGTTATTTCACTTATGGCAATATATCATTCAGATCCTGATAAGTATGATATATTGACTGGGCCTTATCCTAAAAAGACTATTGCGTGGGAAAAAGTTCATATGGCCGCAAAGGCAGGTAAAGGAGATGAAAATCCATTTAACCTTAATGAATTTACTGGCGACTTTGTATTCAATCCGGTTGGCGGAGTTACTAGTTTTAAAATGGATGCGCCGCTTGAAGTTGGCGAAGCAGGTACAGGATTTATGCTAATTCCTCGTAAAGTGTTTGAAGATTACCGAGCTGCATACCCTGAATTGTCATATAAGCCAGATCACGCAAGAACTGAAAACTTCGATGGAGAACGTGATATTACAGCATTCTTTGATTGTATAATTGATCCAAAAACACGGCGGTATTTGTCTGAGGATTACTTCTTTTGTCAAAAGGCAAGAGCAATACAAAAAAGAGTTTGGATGTGTCCATGGATGAGAATGACTCATGTTGGTTCTTATATGTTTAACGGTAATATGTCTGCTCTTGGATCTTTAGGAGCGTCTCCAACCGCAAACAAACAAAGCAATTCTAAGAACTATAAAAAACCATTGACAAAAACCAAAAAACGTAATAAAATAAACAAATGATGATTAACCTAGGAGCTATATAATGAAATTTTCTGAACGCACTCTTACTATTCTTAAGAGTTTCTCTACTATCAACAAATCAATCCAAATGAAGCAAGGGAATACCCTTCGTACCATTACACCTGAAAAAACACTGATTGCATCCGCAACAATCCCAGATCAGTTTCCATCAGAAGCATGTATTTACGATTTGTCAAGATTTTTATCAATTTTGTCACTTCATACTGCGCCAGACGTAGAGTTTCATGATAAATACTTTGTAATCACAGAAGGTAAACAACGTACTCGTTACGCATTTGCCGACGTTTCCATGATACACGCAGCGCCTGAAAAAACCATTGAATTGCCGTCGGCTGATGTGGTTGTTGATGTATCTTGGAATGATTTGCAATCTGTTCAAAAAGCGGCAGGCGTTCTTCAGTTTAATGAAGTTGCATTTGTTGGCCAGGATGGAAAGTGTTACTTAAAGGCCATTGATAGTTCGTCTGCGGCAGCGGATGACTACGGTGTAGAAATTGGCGATACTGCCGATGAGTTTAAAATTATTATTAAAACTGATAATTTAAAGCTCTTACCTCAAGATTACAGAGTTACGCTGTCAAGTAAAGGTATCTCTGAATTTAAAGGTGAAGACGTCACGTATTTCGTGGCTATTGATACAAAGTCGACTTATAAGAAAGGATCCTAATTATGGATGAAAATCAACAACCTGAAAATCCAGGTGGAATTAACCTACAAGATATGGCAACAGTTGTTCAAATTATTGACATTGCCTCACGCCGCGGTGCTTTTGAAGGCCGCGAACTACAAGGTGTTGGCATGCTTCGGAACAAAATTGAAGCATTCTTGCGTTCACAACAGCAACAGCCAGAAGGTATGATGCCGCCACCTGACGCAGCAGCAGATGTCCCTCAAGATGCACCACTTGCAGATAAAGTGACAAACTAATTGTTGAAACGAACGCGGGCAATCGTTGTAAAACAAACCCGCACCTTATTTTATATTATGGAGACAATATGTCTATTGATGCTAAACAAAATGAAGTGCTCTGGGTTGAGCGCTATCGGCCGCAACTTATCGCGGATACTATACTTCCTGAAAAAACTAAATCTATGTTCACAAAGTTTGTTACGGATAACAGCGTACCAAACTTATTGCTAACTGGCGGCCCAGGTGTTGGTAAAACTACAATTGCGAAAGCAATGCTTGAAGAACTCGGCTGTGATTATATTGTAAAGAACGGCTCTTTGAATGTTAACATCGATACTCTTCGTTATGATATATCAACATATGCCTCTGCTGTATCGCTACAAGGTGGTCGCAAATATGTAATCTTTGACGAAGCTGATTACCTTAATGCTGCAAATGTTCAACCAGCTTTGCGTAATTTTATTGAAGAATATTCTTCAAACTGTGGCTTTATTTTTACTTGTAACTTTAAGAATAGAATTATTCAGCCATTACGTTCTCGGTTGTCTGAAGTTGACTTTACAATTGAAACATCCGACCGTCCTAAACTTGCAATGCAGTTTATGAAACGAGTTACGCAAATCCTCGAGCAAGAACAAGTCGAATATGACCAATCTGTTGTTGCAAAGGTTATTCAAAAACACTTCCCTGATTTCCGTCGTGTACTAACTGAACTGCAATCCTATTCAGCATCAGGTAAAATTGACGAAGGTATCTTTATCAATTTGAAGCAAGAGTCCATGGATGAATTGTTTCGTTTGTTAAAAGCTAAAGACTTTACTAATATGCGTAAATGGGTTGCTAAAAACTCAGACCAAGATATGAATGAAATGTTCCGCCGTATTTACGATATGGCAACTGATAAAGTTTTAATGAAATCCTTACCTGGATTTGTTGTAACTCTGGCAGATTATATGTATAAGGCAAACTTCGTTGCAGATCTTGAAGTCAATATGGTTGCATTCTTAACTGAAGTAATGATTGAAGCTGAATATAAATGAGTGAATGGATAAAAAAACTAATAGGTGTCCACACTTGTTTCAATTGTGAAAAATATATTGATAAGAAAGATATATACAATGTAGATCTTGATACGCTTGATGGAGTACTACACCTAAAGCTATGCCCAACTTGTGCTAAAGATTTTGATGATATGATGAAAGAATTGGAGGAAGTAATTGCCGAAAGAGATAACACCATTTGATTTTATGAATGCAGTATCCTTTACTAAAGAGGATCTGATTGGTAACCACGAAAACCCAGACCAAGCTGAAAAGCTATATGTTCCTTACATGGTCAATCGTGGCTTTGCAAACTTTGAAGATACCATACTCCATGCAAACGAATTAAATCAGCGTGCTCATTTATTTGACCGTGCTCAATTTGACTATTATCGTGGAGCATTACGTAAACGTAAACGTTTTTCAAAATGGCCAAAAGCTGATAAAAACATAGACTTAGACGCTATTCAGGAAGTGTATCAATGTAATAGAACCATAGCAAAGCTTTACCTTAAGGCGTTAACGGTTGAAGATTTAAAGACTATCCATACGAAGCTTGAGACAGGCGGCGTTGGCACCAAATCAAAGAAATGATAAATATTGAGAATCGCAATTGAGCGTTCAGTGATAATAATAATAAAAAAGGTGCTGTCGTTATGCAATCTGAAGAAAACATTTTTAAAGGTGTTGGTATTGAGGTGTCCCTCCCAACACAGGATAGTTTTTTAAAAATTAAAGAAACTCTCACGCGTATTGGTATTTCATCCCGCAAAGAAAAGAAGCTGTATCAGTCTTGCCATATATTACACAAGCAAGGTAGATATTCAATTTTACACTTTAAAGAACTATTTATTTTAGATGGTAAAAAAGATACATTTGCTGATGAAGATAAAGCAAGGCGTAACACAATTGTTAACCTACTTGAAGAATGGGGATTAGTTAACGTTATTGATACTGATAACGCTCAAGACCCAATTGCTCCATTAAACCAAATTAAAATATTATCTCATAAAGAAAAAGGTAATTGGATATTAGAGGCAAAGTATAACATAGGAAAAAAATAAATTATGAATGTATATAAAGTGAATGAAAGTGCTGAGTTGCCGGCATATGCAACAGATGGCTCAGCTTGTTTTGATATTAAAGCATGTTTTAAGCGTGGTGATAAACTTTTAGCCTATAATAATTGGAATAAAGAAACACGCGTGGCGGTTAAAGGTGTTGGGCGAGTTGCTGACGCGTTTCAAATTCCCCCGGATACTAGAGTCTTAATACCAACCGGCCTCGTGTTTGATATACCTGAAAACCACGTAATGAAAATGTACGTGCGTTCGGGCGTTGCACTAAAAAAAGGATTGACATTAGCAAATAATGTTGGTATAATAGATTCAGACTATGTGGAACAGACTTTCATTATGATGATTAATCAAACTGATAGTCTTGTTATGATTGAAAACGGTGAGAGACTGGCTCAGTGTCTTATTGAAAAGACTACAAAAATTGAAATTAATGAAACTGCTGAACCAATTGTTTCTAAGACAGATCGTGATGGAGGTTTTGGTAGTACAGGAGATTAAAATGTTAAAATACATTACTTTAGGACTACTTGCTGCGAGCTCTGCTGTGGCACAAGAACAAGGTGATATCACACGACATCCGTGCGGATCATTTGAAGAAGCTGGAGCAATCCTACAATCAACAGGGCAAGACATGCTTTGGAAAGGGCGAGGTACAGCATTTCACACTAGCGGTGAACAGCAAACACCTGAGGTGGTATTTCATGTCAATCAAAAAACTGGTGCATGGAGTTTAGTATCGTTATATCCAGGAAACATAGCTTGTTTAGTAATGGCGGGATGGGGGTTTGAGCCTCATTCAGTTCCAACAAAAAAAATTGAAAAAAAATCACCATAACTATTGACATTTAACTAAAAAGTATTATATATAGATAGTAGACGCTCAACAGAGGTCTATTAAAATTAACTCGCTTATTTAAGGAGAACAAAAATGACTAGAACTAAATTTAATGCGGCAGATCTAAACGATCCATTGTTTATCGGATTTGACAGAATGTTAGACAGAATGAATTCTGTTAATACAGCGCATCGCAACACATCCAATTATCCCCCATATAATATTGTAAAAGTAGACGAAAATAATTTTACTATAGAACTGGCATTAGCTGGTTTTAAAGATGAAGATATTGAAATTACATTAAAAGATGGAGTATTATATGTTGAAGGTAACCAAGGCGAAAACGATGAAAAGACATATTTGCATCGTGGGCTATCGGCTCGTTCCTTTCGTAGATCTTTTACAATAGCTGATACCATTGTTGTTAATGGAGCAGATTTTGTAAACGGCATTCTAACCATTTCGTTAGAAAATGTAATTCCTGAAGAAAAGAAACCTCGAAAGATTGCTATCAACGACGGAAATCATAAGGCTGAACTTCTCAACGGGTAAATACTATTGACAAATTAATAAACTATGTTATATTGATTCTAATAACGGTCAAACCCTATACTGGGTTTGACTTTTAACACACACGGAGAGTAATGCATATTATTAGAAAAAAATCTGGTGAAATAATTGCAATTGCATCACGTTTAGAAGATGCGATTTCAATTGCAGATGGTGCAAAAGTTGATAAAGAAGATTATGTTGTTCAAGAGTCAACTGACCAACAAGAACTCGCAGAAGTTTATCGTTCTTATTATGGAACGAGATCACTATGAAACCCAACAAAAAATTTGATTTATCGGTTAGAGATATAGAAATAATCGAACAAGCGCTAAGGGCAAAGGCTGGTCGTAGAGGATTAGCTATTGCTCAAGGCGAAGTATCAGAACAATCTCGTGCAGAAATGCATGAACTACAAGAATTGCTTGGTCGCATTCATAACCAAAAAAATTGGTACCGTCCAAGCGATAAGTGGGTAGGTGGAGGATGAACCTTTGCCGCCCTTTTAACACACACAGGAGAACTAAAATGTTTAACGACTTTACAACTAACTACTTTATTGACCATGTACAATCAACCAAGAAAACAATGGTTGACACATTGGTAAAAGACGAGAAATTGTCTGCACCTTTGCACGCTTTTATTGAAGCGCAAACAGCTTTTACCAAAACTGCAGTTAAATCAATGACTGAATTTATGAATGCGTCTGGTGAAACCGCGGCAAAGGTAATGAAATAATGAGTAAAAACCCTTTCGAAATTCGTGCAGATATGTTGCAAATGGCTAAAGAGTATATGGATCAAATCCATGAAACCAACAATCATTACGCAGCTAAGATGTTTGAATTAGGTCAAATTCAATTTGAAGAATATCAAAAAATGACTGAGTTATATTCAGTCGAGGAACTTACAAAAAAAGCTACAGAAATGTATTCGTTTGTTTCAAACAAAGAATAAAGAAAGGGGATCTTCGGGTCCCCTTTTTAATTATTCATACACAGTGCCAGGATATGGACCTGACGCGTAAGTGTTCATATTTTTATCCATATGACTACCGATAATGGTAGGAGCTTCAACAAATGCATCACCGCCTTTTTGTGTTATAACTGGTGAAACAGTTTGATCCCCACCTTTAATAATAACAGTGTTACCATTTTGAAGAGCTAGATCCGCAATCGCGTCTAAAGCATTAGTTTCAAACCCTGGCGCAACATTCACAATTCTTCTTGCTTGAGCGCTGCTCAACCTTGCATTTGGATAAACCCTACCTGATCCTACTCCCATTCCAGATATAGCTGCGGCTGGCACGTCAAATAGACCTAGGCCGCCAGTACCTGGAGGTCCATAGTTTGCAGATGTAGTAGTTTGCCCAGCTCCGCCTCCGTATTTCGCCGCAGCTTCTGCCATCAGTTGTGAAGTTCCAAGAGCATCATTAATTTGTCTTTGAACCTTATCAATTTCGCCTTGTTGTGGTGTTTCACCTAATGCCCATTCTACGATTTTCATCCCAATCCATTCTCCGCCAAAGCTGCCGATAATCGCACCGCCAATACCACCCGCTGGTACTGTAAGCCACGCAAGAGGTCCGCCAGCTACACCAGCCCAAGCACCAACAAAACCCCCAAGTGCTGCGCCAAAAGTGCCACCAAGCCATTGCCCTAGCATCGCTGTTCTTTGGTTTTCTTCGGTTTGTTCCAAGGCGTTTAAAATGAATATTAAGTCCAATACTTTAAATGCTACGTTTGCTTTGGCGAGAAAATCAAATATTTTAATCAACGCATTTCGCCATTTCGCAGGAATTCTATCGTTATATTCTTGTAATAATTTTTGCAAATCGCTTTTCGTAGCCGGTTTATTATTATTATTTGCAGGAACAGCTGTCATACCAGGAGTTACCTTAAATGTTCCAGGCCCGCCATTACTGCCGAGCGTTTGGGGAGTATTACTAAAACCAGTTACACGACTTATTGGGCTGGTATTTACATTAGCTGCGGTTTGAAACCCAGCAATAGACATTCTATCAGGGGGAGTATAATTAGAACCGTTTGGAGTAAACGTTGGTTTGATCGTACGTATTTTCATATCAGAAATTCGTTTTGCTCTTCTGAACCTTTCAGTTTCTATTTTTTTGGCATCCGCTATTGCTTTAACTCTTTCGGCCTCTGCAAGTCTTACTCTTTCAGCTTCAGCAGCTCTATTTAATGATTCTCCATAATTTGCGTATTTACTTCCTCGGCCTAGTTCATCATCCATAGGATTAATGTTAGGTGTTCTTCTGGCTAACCTTTTATCGTTTATTTCATCTAATGTTTGTGCTAATTTTCTTATAGCATTAATAATAAACGGGGTACCAATCACTGAAGTAATCGCCCCCACCCAAAAGCCAAAGCTTGTAATATCTTCTTTAAATTTTTCAATGTCTGACTTCAATCCTGCTACTGTTGTATTAAGATTAGCAATTGTTGTATCCATATTACCGATAGTAGTTTTTAGATTGGTAAATGTTTCTTGTATAACCGCAGGATTAAATTCACTTATACCTTTTTCCATATTTGAAAATGCGCCATTAAACTGTTCGTCAATAGCACCTTTTAATAGATTATATCCTAGGAAAGCGCCACCTGCCCCTAATGCCAAATTCTTTAAAGAAAACGCATTTCGCATTCCATCTATCATTTTTGCATCGCGTTCTTCTTGTGCAGCTCGGTCATTCTTTTTTTCAACAACTTCTTCCTCAGCTTTAAGATTATCAAAGTCTTCTTGACGCTTTCGATTTTCAGCTGCAGCTTCTTGAATACCCGCTTGCTGTCTGAGTATTTGAGTTTGCTCTGCTACGTTTGTTTGAATTGATGTAAACAAACCATCGAAGCGGTCTAATTTGATTTTCACAGATCGTATTGAGTTGGTTCCGCTATTACGAACCAAATCGCCTTCTGCTCTTAATCTTTCTACTATCGCTGTTGTTTCAGCTGAGAGCTCTGCCATTACGCAACCCCATTCTTTTCGTTTTGTTTCTGTATAAAGTCACTTAACATACCAAAATACAAATCTCTTTCAAAAGGTAATAAATTTTCAATCTCTGTTATCGAATATTTATGGTGCTGAGCCAAACTAAATATCATTTGATAATAATTAGCGAGAGTTATATGACTCAGCACTAGACGAAAAAAGATTTCATTCCTTCTATTACGAATGTTTTTTCATTACCTTCTTTATTTGTATATTTCATTTCATGGCGTAGCTTTGGCATTGTTTCAAAGAAGTTTTGTATTCCCCTGATAACTCCACCTTGAATATTTTCCATAAATTGGTCAACTTCATCACTAGTATAATCTTTAAACTCGTGCACCTCATCTTCTGATGCTATTTTATCTAAACAAGATATTAAAATCATATAGTTTATTAAAGGATCTTCAAGATCCGATTCAGCAATTTTAATAAATTCGTCAATAGATGGATACTTTAGGTATAACATAAAATCATCATTAATTTTTATTTCATTAGTATGACCTTCAGGTGTAAGTAGTTTAATTTCTTCAATGTCCATAGTTAATTCAACCGGTTCATCTGTGTCAGGATCCACGACACCAAAGGTAATTGTATTATCAACAGATCTTGATCTTAATAATAAGAAAACGTATTCAAGATCAAACATTGCAAGTTCAGTTATGTCCATATCTATAAGACAGTTATTTACTACTTGTTTTGTCGCAACCATTTCTTGCGAAGGATCTTCATCCTCTTGCGCAATCAGCATAATCTTTTCTTCTTTTACCGTAAAAGGTCTATATTGTATAGTCCGTCCGGTAGATGGAAGTTTTGCTTCAAAAATAGGTAAATCAATTTTTGGTAAAGCCATAATTTATATCTCCATTATCTAAAAAAGTTTGTTATATTATCCCACGAGTTTCTAAATTTTAACAAGCGGTTTGCGGCATCTTGTACACTATTAAATTTCAATCCTTGACCTACTACATTAGCCAAAGAGCCTACTGAATTTAAGAATGATAATAGACCAGTTCCACGATTAAATCTTGTGGTTGGAGATCCTTGTACTTCCCCTGTAAATCTAATTTTATCATAAGAAAACGATACAGGCAACGTTGCATAGCTATCGTTGTTTTCCCATGATAAATCTATTTCACCAATTGCAGTTGGAAATGCTCCTTCCAATACTGTTTCATAATAAGTGTTGTTAGTTCCTGTAGGATGCGGGTTATAAAATTTAATTATGATCGTTGCCGCATAATCTTCTCGGTACGCAACCTCAAACGGTAGCATACCATTTACTTCAGCCAATTCACCGCCAGCAGTACTATAATTAACAACGTTCTGAGCCCAAGAATGGAAAAACTTTAATATTTCATGACTTGAGTCAACTAAAAATATTCCATTGACTGGATTATTAGCAATACCTGTTGGCATTTCTCGTGGCAGTTTTGCAGTTACATCGTAAGTGGCCGTGTTAATTGTAATTCCTGGGATAGACATTGTCTTACAGAAAAATGTTAATTGTCTCGGAGTAATTTGGGACGAATTTCTAGCTCTTCCTTGTATAGTCACTTCGAATAAACCAGCGTGGGATAATCCACCAAATTGGCTCATTGTAGATTTAAATTCTGTGATGTTAAATGCCATCATCTTCCTCTTATAATTTTTCTCGAGTCGGCATAAACTTGACGCTTACTTGCACCGACAAACGCAGGACTTGGTAAAAACAACGCGATGTCCCATTCCGATGGAGCAACATAAGTCAATTTTGTTTTCAATTGTTTGGCAAGATAATGTTTTACTGTTGGCCTAAACTCTTTAAATTTTGCAGTACCATTCAATAAATCATAGCTTGCTCTTAATCGTGTATTTTCATTATATGTTTTATTTGTTGTTATAGTATAAAGTTGATCCATTAATTTTGCTCGTAGTACAGGAGGTAAGTAATGAAAGTTAATTCCTAAAAACCCGCCATCTGCTTTATTTATTGGAAACACGAGGGGAAACCTATCATAATATGGTAATGTTGCTTTATGCTTTGGGTCATAACCAAACATATACATATTACCTAGTCTAAACCGGTTTTCGTATCGGTCTGAACCCATTTCTCGTATAACACGATCTTGTCTTACTCCGCGCATTTGCCCTGCTTGGTTACGATACCAATCACGTGCTTCTTGCGTCCGTGCCGGTATTTGCCCTTCACGTACTCCTCGTAATAAGATATCATCAAATACTTTTGCTGCCATTTATTTTATCCCTAAATGATCTTCTGTCATAATTACAAATTCCCAACCACGGTCTGCACAAAAACTACGCGCTGCTTTCCATTTTGCTTCGTTAATACCGTATGTCTTAACCTCATTTATATAACGCCTTGAAACTGCACCTGTTTTGGTTTGATTTTTTTTCCTTGGGTCAGGTGGTCTCGTCTGTGCTTTCGGTTTTATTTCAATCATCACTGTTTTTGTTACTGGTCCAACGCGTTTATTAATAATCACATCTGGAAAATATCTATGTCTTTTTCCGTCAATTGGTGAATAATAAGGTACTATCACTTCTTCAGATTGCCACCAAATAATATCAGGGTGCATGTCCACATATCTAAAGAATTTAAACTCCCACAGCGACCTATAAATAATGTTACTAGGATCACCCTTGTATTTAGAAGGATTTTTAGGCCTAAACCTACCTTTGTGTCCTCTAGTTGTCATATCATCACTCGCATTTCCATATAAATAAGTAATAATATTTATAAGAAAAAGGTAAGCCCATATGCCAATTCAGGACCAAGGTTTAGGCCATAGGCCGCAAACTAAAAAGGAAATGACCAAATATCGCGCCGCAATTGGAAATTTATCTTTCCCTGCAACCGGTTTAGTTCATAGCATTATGTTTGTATTTAAAGAATATTCTTATGAAGGCTTGAATGCTGGTTTTGATTTATTGACAGGATCTATTGGGCAAACTGGTAGAGCTCGCGGCAGTTCAATCAAAGGAATATCGTCTATTCAGTTACCGTTTCCACGGACTTTGACTGATAGCACTGGTGTTGTTATTCAAGGTTTTGAAAGAGATAAAACAACTGAAGCAATTAGCCGTGCTGCGTCGAGTTTAATGTCAGGCGGGTCGGTCAGACCCGCAATGACTATTTCAGATATTCCTGCGCTACTTCAACAAATAGGCGCAGGCGGAGCAAGTCTGTTAACTGGTAGTGCTAACGATAGTGGAAGCGGTGTTGGTATGTTAGTAAAAAATATCCTAGGAACAGAATTAGGAGATGCGACAACTGGCGCTCAATATCTTTTAAGATCAAAACTTCCAGGAGATATTGGCAGATCTATTGATATTACAACAGGGCAGACCGTTAACCCAAGAGAAACATTATCTTTTGATGGAGTTGAATTACGCACACATACATTTAACTGGGATTTATATCCTGAAAGCCAAGAAGACTCGCGCTTAATTAAAGAAGTCGTAAACGGATTTAAAAAGCAAATATTGCCACACACTCGTGATATTGAAGGAATTCCAAGAGCATTCCTTACTTACCCAGCTACTGTTGATACTTATTTATTGGGAGTTAATCCTGAACACTTTATCAAATTTAAAACATCGCTTGTTAGGAGCATTGATGTTGATTATGGTGCAGGAGGCGGCGTAACTATGATGAAAGGCGGCAAGCCTGGAGGAGTTTCACTATCAATTTCAATGCAGGAACTGGAAATCCAAACTGCAGACGAATATGGTGGAACACTAGTTCAAGAAGATCCTGCGGAATATGTTACACCAAACTCAGAGGTGCCATAAATGAAATACTTTGAAAATTTTCCAGAAGTAGTTTATGACGGTAAGCGAGTTAAAGATATTACTCGGCGAAACCGTTTTGTAAGAGGGCTACAAAACAACCCGCTTCTTTATATGCCATACACAGTTGAGGAAGGCGAAAGAGCTGAGGATATTGCAAATTTTTATTATGGCTCAGTAGATTACGTTTGGCTCATCTATATGGCAAATAATATTATAGACCCATATCATGAATGGCCATTAAATACAATAGAGTTTAATGATATGTTAATTGAAAAATACGCAGAATCTTCAGGACTTACAGGTCAAGATGTTCTTGATTGGACAAGGACCGATGATACTGAAGATAACATTGTGTATTATTACAGGGAGGTTTAATAAATGGCTGTTGATCTTATTAAACTTACACCGGATAGTTTTTTAACAATCTATTTAAGAAGAGAAGACCGTGTTATTTTGCGCACAGAGCAAGGACGTAAAATTGTTATCAAACGCATCATTCCTGAAGAATGGAAAGCATGGCGTATATATGATAACGAAAACGCGATTAATGAAAATAAGCGTGAGATATATCTATTTGATAATAGGTACTTACCGCAGTTAACTCGTGAATTTAAGAGTAAGATAAGAATTTAACAAATGGCAGAGTCTTTTAATCCGGCAGGCTACGAAATATCCAGGGCGTTCATAACTACTATGAACGGCACGACTGTTGATATGAAAGAGTTTATTATAGGCCTTGAAATTTCTCAATCTATTAATTCAAACTATTCTGGCTCTATGTCCGTTCTTGAAAATTTGAATTACCTCGAAGGGACTCCTTTACGAGGTGAAGAAAAACTTGACTTAGAAATAGAATTATTTGATACTGGGCAAAAGGTTGAACTAAAACTACAAGTATTTTCAATTTCAAGAGTATCACCAAATAGAATGAACACTGGTACAACATATACGTTATCTTTTATTTCAAGAACAAGTTATGACGGTGGAAATCGTAGAGTAAAAAGTTCCTATAAAAATAAATCAGTGAAGCAAATTGTTCAAGAGGTGTTTGAAGATTATGTTTCTGATTTGAGTAAAGCTGATTACTTAGATGAACAAGATAAAACAAGAGTATTAGCATTTGGTACTGCCCGGCATAAAATACTTAATGATAGAGATAGAAGTCTTTATATTCAACCGACCGAAGGACTTATTGATATTATTATGCCGAGTATTATGCCCGACGATGCATTTAGATTTTTATCTAAACGAGCAATGAATACTGATACTCCGTCGCATACGTTTAGATGGTTTGAAACAATATATGGCTATTACTTTGTGACTGACGAGTTTTTAATTAAAGAAGCAATTGAAGCCGAAGATAAAGGCAACCTAAAAGAATTGTTTTATGCGCCGAACGCAAGTAACTTACCAGATGATGCAGGTTTATCAATTAATAGAATTAACAATTTTTCAATTGGTGACAGAGGTACTAACTCTGCAAAATCAATGCTGTCAGGTGCATATAGAGTTAAGACAACAGAATTAGATATTGTGAACGGAAAGGTTTACGAAAATAGTTGGAAAGTTGAAGATGCAAAATTTATTGATATGTCAGGAAAAACTGTTTCTATTGACAGGCTACCGCATTCACAACAATATATCAATGAAAAATTTACAGATGAAAACGCCCGTGACTTTTTGGTTTTAAAAGATACACAAGGTCCTAACGATAGAGCTACAAGTTTAAGGTCTGATGCAAATAATGGTGAAATAGCAGCAATGCGTACTTTTTACGATCAACATTTAAATTCAACTTCTGTTGGAATTAGCTTGAGTGGTAGAATTGATTTATCGCCAGGAACCATCCTTAATTTAAATATTCCAGTCTTCGCAGCTACTGATAAAGTTGAAGATAATAACCTCTCAGGAAAGTATATGATTAAATCTTCAAGCCACACATTCAAAGATGGAAAAGCCGGTGCAACTCTCAATTTAATTAAATTTGGGTGGTCATAATGGCAGCTATTGGTATTGATAATCCTTTATTCTTTGTTGGCGTTGTTGAAGATATTGTAGACCCTCGCTTTGAAGGCCGTGTTAAAGTTAGAGCGTTTGGAATACACGGAAATAACCAAGACGTACCAACAGATGACTTACCGTGGGCAATTGTTTGCCGTGGCGATTATGATCCTAGTAATTGGATTCCTCGTGAAAACTATTGGGTATTTGGAATGTTCCTTGACGGCAGGGAAGCTCAATCACCAATGGTTTTAGGTCTTATACCTACTATCAATAATGGTCCTGATCCAAAATCTGATGGATATGGCGTCATTCCTACACACGGCCCTGATGACGGATATAGAACGGCGGCCGGTTCTACTCCTGAAGATCACAACCAGCCGCGTATGAGTAGATTAGCGCGTGGAGAAAATCTCGAAGAAACCTATGTGTTGGCTCAGGAAATGGCTCGTAACGTTGAAATTACTGTAGCCGCAGGACAAGGTGAAGATAATGAAACATTAGAAGAACCGCCAACTGCATACAATACGAGGTATCCGCACAATAGAGTTATTTCGTCTGCAACGCATTCTATTGAGTTAGATGATACACCCGGTTCAGAAAGAATTATGATATATCATAAAGATGGTTCTTTTTATCAAATATCACAAGGTGGTTTGGTTGTAGAAAAAGCATCAGGTAACAAGTGGGAAATTACAGACTTAAACGAAGTAAAGGTTGTTAAAGGTCAAAGCACTGTTACGATTAATGGTGATGCAAGGATCCGCGTTGAAGGAAATAAAATTGAAGAAATCATGGGAGACTATCAACAAATTGTCCATGGTAATAGTTATATCACAGCAGGCGGAGAAATGACACTTAACGCATCAGACCGTCTACAGGCAAGAGGTGGAGACATCAGGCTTGATGCAAACGTTGGAACTTTTTCTTATTATGCTGAAAAAGAAATTCAATTTGAAGCTGGTATTGGAATGTATTTTAAATCGCCATTCATGTGGTTAGAAGCTCCGTCAAATATGAACATCCGCGCTAACAATTTAAATATGTCAGCGGTTACAGATTTAAACATTCGTGCAAATGGTGGAGATTTAAATCTTTATGGTTCTGCAGACGTAAGTATAAAATCTAACGCACAACTCAAAGCTGATGCAAATGGAAACATTTCAATTACAACAGTTAGTGGCTCTACTGTGTTTATTAACGATAATGTAGATATGGCAAACGGTGGTGGTGCTTCTGCAACTGATGCAGTATATGCCGAACAATCAATATCTTCTGAAAGAGTTGAATCGCCTGAGCCACCAGCAAAAGCAATGCCGATTAGAAAGTCACAAGATACGGCTTCAGGTAAACCACACGGTGATGTTGGTTCAACGCACGGTGTTGCATCTGGTGACGACCAAGCAGAAGGTGGACCCGGAAGCCAGACAGGGGTTAACAACACGGTAAGTACTTCCGTTCCAACATCACCTATTAGTTCTGCGGTTGGCGGTATGCTCGGCCCACTTCTTGATCTTATTGGTAATGCTGAATCAGGGCCCGGCGGATATGACGCTATTTGGGGCAGCCAAGGAATTCCTGATAATAGTGGTTATATTCCAACAGGTAATAGAGCAGGGGTTTCTTTTTCAGATTATCCTGATAAACGTTTAACTTTAATGACTATTCAAGAAGTATTGAATTGGCAAGAAAGCATAGATAAAAGATATAATTCCGAAGCGAGTGGAAGATATCAGTTTATGGAAGACACTTTACGCGGTTATAATAACGATAATAATACGCCTGCTCGTGATTCGCTGGCAGAACAAGCAGGCCTTTCATTAAGTGATAAATTTAGTCCAGAAAATCAAGATAAAATGGCTACTGTTTTATTACAGTTTGCTGGGCTTAATGCGTTTCTTAATGGTTCAAAATCCCTCGAATCATTTGGGAATGGAATTTCTGGTATTTGGGCAAGAGTACCGAGAATTAGCGGATCAGGAGCTGGCACTGGTTCATACGATAACGATGGGCAAAACAAAGCAGATCCTAATTTGGGTGGTCCGCTTAAATCAATTCTTACTACATTAAAAGCAACGTATGATGCAAGTATTTAGAGGATAATATGGCAGCAATTTGTAAACCTGAAGACGCGGTTGTAACGCAGTTAGTAAGCACCCAAACGTTTACTGACACGAATGGATATTACACACAAAACCAAATTTCTTTATTTCAAAACGAATATGTAAATGCATTAAATTCTGGAATACAAACTGATCCTTTACTTTATATGACAGATAAGTACGGATCTGACGCATTTTTTACAACCGTGAATAATATAAATGACTATACCGCAAAACCGTATATTCAAACTATATTACAAGAAACACCTGATTTAAATACTTTATATGAAAGAGTTAGTCGTGGACCTATTACTCCGTTTGAAGCCGCAGACTTTATGAAAGAATATAATTACGATCCTACATCTCTTGACACTGCGCTTAGATCTCCAACTGTTGTGTATCAACTTCAAGACTATTATACAAATGGTTTTGCTAACAGTTTTCTTGGAGGATTGTGTAGTTTGATGCCAAAAGTTTTTGCGGGTGTTGGTGCTTTCTTCAGTCTTGTTGGACTGGCGGGGCAGGCTATAGCAGACATTGCTGGATTTTTAAATAAAATTAAAAATATTGAAAATCCATTAGAAGCAATTTTTGAAAAACTAAAAGTAGCAGCATTAATTGAAAGTTTTAAAAATAAAATTACTTCAATGATTGAAAAAACAATTAATAAAGTTAAAGATGCTATTAAGAATTTTAACATATCCAATATTATGAGTGATGTAACCACTTTTGTAAATACTAATATTGCTAGACAAATTAACAATCTAAAAGAAAACATTTTAGGATTTTTCAGCGAAGAAAATATTCAACAAATTATAAACAAAGCAAAAGGTTTATTTGATTATGGTGTTGGTTTGTTTGCCAATCCAAACATACAAGAAATACAATTTCTTATTTCGCGTTTTTGCGCAATGGCTGCTGGAATTGAAGATGCAATTCAGGCATTAAAAAATCCACTTGATAGTTTTGCAAATAGATTTACTTACGCGTTACAAAGAGTTACAGCTGCAGGAAATTTAAATACTACTCGTGCTATTATTGAAGGTCGCCCGATTCAATCGCCGCAGGCAAGGAATACTGAGATAAATAATCAAAGACAGAGGTGGATAGACGCTGGTAATGCTAGACGTATTACTGATGAAGATTACAAAAATTTACCGAGTTATGAAGATTTACTTGCAGGCGGCGAAGGCAGTGGATTATATGTTGATAAAAAGTTGACGACCTGGCCAAAATATGACGGTGCAGATGGGTGGAAAAACTCAAATATAGACTTAAGAGTTATACTTATGAGGGTAGCTAAAAGCTTTGGTACTGATTTGCATATCAATAGTCCATGGCGAAGTCAAGCACATAACACGCGGGTAGAAGGTTCCAGCGGATCGTTACATTTAAGCGGAAACGCGTTTGATATATCATGGCGTGGTTATCCACAAAATCGTAATGAATTTTTGAGAATTGCATATGCAGAAGGTTTTACAGGACACGGCATTTACGGTGACTTTGTTCATATAGATTTAGGGAATAGGGTGTTCACACCTTAATAAAGGAAAAAAATTATGGTAGTTAGTTTAGTAACACCAAGAAATAAAAAGTTTACAGTCTTTACTGACTTTAAAATGGATTTGGAAAAAAGTCCTGTGTCTAACGACCTGACCTTAAATAAAAATGAAGAAGCCGTTAAACAATCAATAAAAAACCTTATCTTAACTGATAAAGGTGAAAGATTAATGCAACCAAACCTTGGTGGAAATATCAAGGCGATGTTGTTTGAAACAATTACACCAGCGACACTCAAATTAATTGAAGAGCAAGTAAGAGCCACAATTAATTTACATGAGCCAAGAGCTGATCTTATTGATGTTCTTGTTTCTTCAGAAATAGATGACAATACTGTTGTCGTTAAAATAGTATTTTACATATCAAATAACCAACAGCCAATATCGCTGAGTGTAATATTAGAGAGGACACGATAAGATGGCTACGAAGCTGAACATAACAGAATTAGATTTCGCTAGCAACAAGCAGCAACTGATTAATTATTTAAAAAGCCAAACGCAGTTTAAAGACTATGATTTCGAAGGTTCAAACTTAAACGTTCTTTTAGATGTGTTGTCATATAATACATACCAAAATAACTTTTATACAAACATGGCAATTAATGAAATGTTTCTTGACTCTGCGGTATTACCTAACTCAGTTATATCCCATGCAAAAGAATTAAATTATTTGCCAAGCTCAAGAAAATCTGCAAGGGCTTCAGTAAGAGTTACTATCCGTGATACTACAATTACAGGACAAACAATTACAATACCTCAGTTCGCAGCATTTAAGGCTTCTTTCCAAGGGGAGAATTATGAATTCGTTACGGACAAAGCATATGTTGCAACGAAAACAGAAACTGGTGTATTCGTTGCAGACAATATTGAACTCTTTGAAGGACAAATGCTAACAAGCTTTGAACGTGAAGGGTATTTTGTTGACGAAGATGGCATTCTTACAGTTATTCTTTCAAACGAAAACGCTGATATTGATTCTCTCGAGGTATTTGTTGATGCCGAGTTTACAGAAGACGCAAATATATTTACTCGCAAAAATGATATCTTTGGAGTCGGACCTGAAGATAAAGTATTTTACGTAGAACCATATTATGATGGCAGGTATAAAATTTATTTTGGTAACAACGTGTTTGGCATACAGCCTGATGAATACGAAGATATTCGTGTTAAGTATAGAATTTGTTCAGGAGCTGAAGCAAACGGCGCAAGCGTATTCACAATTCAAATTACTTCAACGGGTACAACTGAAGTTGAAACAATACAGGCGGCACTTGGCGGCGCAGACGCAGAGTCATTAGAAAAAATCCGTTACTTTGCCCCTAAGGCTTTACAAATCCAGGAGAGAGCAATAACAACTTCTGACTATGAAGTATTGCTTAAACAACAATTTCCAGAAATTAAAGCCGTGTCGGCATATGGTGGTGAAAACTTAAACCCACCACAATTCGGTCGCGTTGCAATTTCCGTTTATCTCGGTGAAGCTGAAGAAACATTATCTAATACTTTGGTAAATACGTATCTTGATTACTTATCGGATAAAACTCCATTAGCTATTGAGCCAACGTTTGTTCCATCAGAGTTTGTGTATGGGCAAATTACTATTCGTGTTAATTATAACCCAAAACTTACTACAAAAAATTCTGATTACATTGCACAATTGGTTAGAGACACAATACAAGCTTACTCAGAGGCATCGTTAGATAATTTTAATACTACACTGCGGTTATCAAACTTGTCCTCTAACATTGACGCGGCTGACGTATCAATTCAATCAAATGCAATTACCGCAAAGCCAATTATTGAATATACACCAGATCTTAATATTAAATCTAATCCTATATTTAAATTTGGTACGCCATTAGTAAAACCATATCCATTCCGCGAAACAAACGGGTTTGCTGAATACAAGCCATCTGTGATAAGTGGGCAATTTTCAGTAGATAATGTTTGTGTATACTTACAAGATGATGGCATCGGAAACATGCAATTAGTTACTAGCGATCTTTCTAATCCACAAATTATTAACCCAACCGCAGGCACTATTGATTACACTACAGGTGATGTAAAATTAATTAATTTTAGAACAGACGGATTTACTGGTTCCGCAATTCAATTTATTGCTACGACCGTTTACGATGACATTGCTGCGCCGAAAGGTAGAATTTTTGCAATTCGCGACGATGACGTAACAGTAACATTAAGAGAGATTGAATAAAATGGTTGGCTATAATAATCAAAAAGAGTTAATTGAAAAGAAGATTGCCTTTAAGGTCAATAGTATGTGGCCTGCGATTTATCGTGATGAAGGCGCTGAACTTGTTCAACTTGTAAAAGATTATTATGAATTCTTAGAAACAGAATACAACCAAAGCCATTACAACAATCGGCGAATGTACGAATACCGTGACATATCAACTACGTTAGCGAGTATGATTATACATTTCCAAAAAGCATTTCTTGCGGACTTGCCATTGTTAGATGATACAACAGTAAGAATTGTAATTAAAAATATCATGGACCTTTATAGAAGAAAAGGTACTCGTGGTGGTATTATTGTATTCTTTAGACTATTTTATCAAGAGTATGCCGAAGTTGTATATCCATCTAAATATATGTTTAAGCCGTCTGACTCAACGTGGAAAACTGGTTCGTATTTAGAAATGTTTCCAAACGATAACGTTTTTGTATCAAACAGCGGTCTTAGCTATACTTATGAAAATTTACTTTCACGAAATATTAAAGGTTCTGTGTCAGGTGCCAAAGCAGTTGTTGATAAAATTAATTTCATTATTAAAAATAAAACTATCATTCCAGTTATTTACTTAAATAACATAAAAGGACAGTTTCAAAAATTCGATGATATCCTGGCGAGAATTGCTGGTGAAGACATCAGCTTTGGAAAAATTGGAGGGTCCCTGAACGCAGTTACCCCAATTGACGAAGCATATGGTGGAACGACAGGAAATGTAGTTGGTGATGTATATAACGTAAGAAGTAATCATGGATCAGGCGGTAAAGTTTTAGTAACAGAAGTATCTGCACAGCAAACTGGTATAATTACTTATAACTTGACCGATGGCGGATTTGGGTATACGATTGATGGTACCAGACTTGAAGTTTCAAATCAAGTTATTGTGTTTGATAATAAAGATTTTATATTTAATCCATTATTGAGAGTAGAACAACCGGCAACATCTGCAGTGGCGACAGTTATTGGACAAAACTCAGTTGTTGCTGGAGTTAAGTTAGATAGCGGGTCGGCAGAGTTTGACGAAAGCGGGTTTATCCAAACAGTTGCAGCCACAGATCCGCTTAAGTCAATAAAACTTATTCCTGCTGCTCAAACTTCGTTATATAACGCAACATATACAATAATAGAAGCTATGCAACGCGCCGCTGATGGGCAAGAACCTGAGTTTACAAACTTTACTCCAATTGTTGGGACACGTAAACTCGGAGATGTAAACAACGACTCTTTTGTTAACCAATTAGACGTTGATAATATAACAGAGTATTTTGCTGGCACATTAACAGATGAAGCTACAATTGAATGGATTGAGCGAGACTTTAAAATAAGACTTACACAAAACCCGCTTTATGACGCGTATCCTGCATATAAAGCGTACTTTAATGCTGTATCCACTAAGAATGAAACTTCTCCTGGGCCACTATATCCTGACACATTAAACACAGACCATGTTAAAGTTGAAAGTTTATCTTATATTCAAAACATCAGCTTGATTACCGATCTTATTAGCGACTTTCTTTCTGTGCCGCTTAATTCAACTAATTATAATACTGTTCCACCTGCGGTACAAGCAATGTCAGGCACTGCAGATCCAGTTACTTTGGCAACACCGTTAGATCAAGCGTTTAACTTGACTCCGTTTGACATTGGTGTTATTGACGCGTTTGAAAATATTAATCCAGGAGCTGATTATGTTAATGACGTATTTGCGTTAGTACGCGATGAAACGATGATACCGTTTGGAAGATATGAGCAAATTATTATTCTTGAAAATATTACTGCATCATTTTCTGTCGGCGATATTATTCAACAAGAAAATAGCTTGGTATATGGTAAAATCACAGAAGTCAACAGCGGAGAAAAATATATTAAAGTAACTCCGTATGCTTATTACGGATTTAACTCTACAAACGATATTTTATTCAGAGGAAATAATTATCCTATCCTTGCATCAGAACGAGATTACACTTCTGAAGTAATTGGTGCTAATGCTGATATGAGTGCTAAAACTATATTTGAAGATGGAAGGATAACAGGCGTAAAAGTTATCAATTCGGGCTTTGCATATCCAGATGGAGAAACAGTCTTCATAGTAGATGATGATGATAATATCCAAGCAAGAGGTACAGCACAGGCCGTAACAGAAGGTATTACAGAAGGTTTTTGGGGACAACTTAATTCTCATATTAATGGCTACACAAGTACAGTAGCTGAAAACGGTGCTGATGTTTACTACGAAGGTCAAATGAGAATACAAGATAGTGATTTCTATCAAGAGTACTCGTATGATATTAAATCAGCAGTATCACAAGAAAGATATACAAGCTCGTTACATAAAAATATTCACCTTGCGGGTACAAAACAATTTGGCTCGTTCTTATATCAGAAAAAACAAAACAGCGGTATCACTCAAAGATTTTATCACAACGTTAAAAACGATTATACTTTGGGTGGTATTGATGTTGTTGGGCCAGGACAGGATACAGGACAGAGCGGAATAATTACAATGGACACGACGGGTTATACTGCAGACAGCACAATTTTAACTGCAGATGTCGTGAGATAAAATAAACGGATAAATAACTAAAACACTTAGGAGCTAATAATGGCAAAGCAAACAATTGGTGTAGGTCTAGCGGCTAATGATGGTGGTGGTGATCCGTTACGATCGGCCTTCGTCAAAGTTAATGAAAACTTTACAGAACTTTACAATTCAACTGCAACTATACCTACAACGCTTTTGAATTTAGGAATAACAGACGGAACTAACGGCCAAGTTTTAACAACTGATGGCAATGGCGCATTTACTTTTACTACCGTATCGGGCGGTGGGTCTACATTAGGCGCGTTAACCGATGTTAGTTCTGTAGCAGCTACTACAGGTCAAGTATTAAAATGGGATGGCACTCAATGGGCGCCAGGAACAGATGCAGGTGGCGGTGGTGGTATTGCTTTAACTGATCTGAGTGTTGCAGCTGAGCCAGCGGCAGCAGGAGATGGCGCCCTTGCTTACGATAGTGGTACAGGTGCATTTACATATACTCCTCCAGTTATTCCAGCTGACTTAAATGATTTAGGAATATCAGATGGAACTAACGGTCAAGTACTTACAACTGACGGTGCAGGCGGTTATACATTTGAAGATGCGTCAGGTGGCGGTGGTAGTGCAATTACTATCCAAGACGAAGGTTCAGCATTACCAACAGCGGCAACAACAATTAACTTTGTTGGCACAGGTGTTACAGCAAGTGGAACTGGCGCTACTAAAACTATTACAATCGCAGGTGGCGGTAGTTCACTACAAACAAGAACAACAAAAGCTGCAACGGCATCATCACTTGCAAATGAAGCAACAGCAAATTTAACTATAAGTGGATTTAAAGGCTATGCATTATACTCAATTGAAACATCTCACGCGGCATGGGTTAGATTATATATCGACACGACTGCGCGTTCATCAGATTCATCTAGAACTATCAATACCGATCCTGCACCAGATGCTGGGGTTATTGCCGAGGTAATTACAACCTCGGGGCAGAAAGTAGATTTTGGTCCTGCAGTTATTGGTTATTGTTCAACAGGTACAGATATCTATGCCACGGTTACAAACAAATCAGGTGGTACTGAAAATGTCGCAGTTACATTAACTGTTCTTCAATTGGAGAGTTAAGAATATGAAAGAGTGGATTATCACACTTCATAATAAAGAAGACCTTGAAGATTTCTATAATGATATGGAAACGCCAGGAGGTAAACTTTATATTCCTGGGCGCGCTGTTGAGTGTTCTGATAAAAGGCCAATTAGTCGGAACACGCATTATATGCTTGAAGATGATGAAGTTGATTTGATCCGACAAGATCCAAGAGTTTGGGATCTCGACTTAAAAGAATTGATTGACTTTACAACAAAACCAGCATATAAAATTACTAACGGTGATTTTGACAAGGACTCTACTCGTGATAGTGGTGACACTAACTGGGGTTTGCTACGGCACGTTGAAGAATTGAACAGAAACAATTGGGGTGATCCTGGGACAACCCTTGTAGTTGATGATGTAGAAATTACTTCCTCAGGTAAAAATGTTGACGTTATTATTGTAGACGGTCATATTGATCCTGCGCATCCAGAGTTTGCTCAGACAAATACCGTTTCAGATTATGTTGACACGTCTTTAGCAAATAATAGTTCAAATGG
>Ga0115572_10000538_pt1 | contig 32149 bp, 29 predicted proteins | sample COGITO_mtgs_1206_FD_88681 | JGI IMG/M metagenome (GOLD analysis project Ga0115572, IMG submission 88681) | Pelagic marine microbial communities from North Sea - COGITO_mtgs_120607 | ecosystem: Environmental > Aquatic > Marine > Epipelagic | place: Germany:Helgoland, sampling site Kabeltonne... | reverse complement strand
GTCAGCGCCGATGGTACTTGGGGGTAGACCCCCTGGGAGAGTAGGACGTCGCCCGATTACGCAACACGAAAGCCCCACCCGGACCACAACCGGTGGGGCTTTCAACATTTTTCACCCCCACACGACTGAACCAGCGGGTGCGCATCGGCTGCAGATCTGTGCCTCCGTGACGCACGCAACCCGACTGGAAACCTTAGTCTGCAAGCCATGTTTCGGGCTGCAACCGCCGTGGTGTGCGCGCTGGCGTTGATCGGTGCGCTTACCACTGCGATGCAGTCTGGTTCGGTCGCCGCAACGTCTCGGACCATCGAGCGAGTGGTCACCCTGGGAGACTCCTACAGTTCGGGCAGCGGCATCCACCGCAATGCGTCGAGCTATGACGATCACGGGCCTAAAAGACACTCGTTCGACCGCTCAACTCGGCTCGGCTCCAGTGCGTGCCATCGGGAGCTTGACGAAACCCCCGGACCGCGTCTCGCCGAACAACTTGCAGCGGAATCGGTGTTCGTAGCATGCGCCGGCGCAGTGATCCGCGAAATTCCCGCACAGGTTGAAGCTGCCAACATTCCCGGTGGGGGCCTCGGCACGCTGATCACGATGACGATCGGCGGCAACGACTTGCGGACCGAGCGCGGCGAAAACTGGCCGGATGCACTGCTGCGCTGTATCACGTCGACTAGCTGTGACGAGTCGCCGCAGAACCGGATAGCAAACCTCGATGAGATTGGAAGCAAGTTGATTGAGGCCTATGTTGCGATCGGTGAGGAGTATCCGGACGTGGCGTTGCGGACACTGGGGTACCCCCGGTTGATGCAGAGTGATCGTTGGTGTGAGGGCGTTACAGGTGTTAGCCGCAACGAGGCCGGCTTCATTGACGAACAGGTCGACCTGTTAAATCGCAAAACCAAGACGGCGGCGAGCGTTGCGCGCATGCGAACTGGAGCCGACATCCGGTACGTGTCGGTGATTGACGAGTTCGAGAACCATGGAGCCTGTCGGTTCTGGCAACGAGACCGGTACATCAACGATGCGGTATTCGGCGACTCGATGCGGCGCACCAAGCTCAAAGACGGCACGATCCGTGATCACGTGACTGGCGGTCTGATCAACGTGTCGACTGCGTCGTTCCACCCGAGCTCAAAAGGCTATGACGCCTACCTCGAGGCCCTCCGCGGCAGCGTTGATAGCCAGGTTGCCGCCGCCTTGCCCCACTGACCGTGTTGACGATGAGTTCGTCGGCAACGTCGAGAGTGCCTCAATCTTGGAAGGCTGAGCGGCTCAAACAGTCATCGATCTCTTCCTAACGATCACATCAGGCAGACCACACATGTTTGGTGATCGGGACGCCAACCGCTCTCAGGTAACGCGCCACCGCCGATCACAGCGCTGGCGAAAGCGATGCGATTGTCGCGAACAAATGGAGCGGTGGGACTAGACCGGCCGATGTGCGCTCGGTTTCATACGGGTGATTGAACCGATCGGCCTTGACGAGTTGGGTAACTGTCGCCGCACCGACGTCAGCACCCGATTCGCTGGTCACCCATTGAGCGCAACGAGGGCACTGAAGGGGTTACTCAACAAGAGCGCAGATAGCGCCCGCTATTGCGAGTGCAACCTGTCGTCTCGACAACGTGGGAACCATGCGTCACCCAACGAGCGTCAAAACCTCAGCATGACCTTTGAATCCAAACCTCCTGCACCAGTCGACAACGAACGCAATCGGTCGAAGTTTTTCGGCGTCACCGCAGCTCTGGTTTACGCCGCCGGCGCGGCGTTCGACCGCAGTAGGATTCGCGCTCGGATCATCGAACGGCACCACTGACTCGAACACTAAGTTAGTGCCAGCAGCGACGAAGGCTCCGGCGCGGCCCCGAGCCCGACGCGACGCCTTATCGCACGAGTGATCCACCAAGATCCACGCTACTTAAACCTGCCGGTCCCGGCCCCAGGGATGGACTGCAGACGTATACGGGCTGAACAAACCGGTCGAATCGGTTGGAACGGGCTCAGCGACCGGCTCGGATCGCCGAACCATCATCTACAATCAGGTCCCGTCGTCGTTGGCAAACTTGCTCACCTTTAGCGCCGGCCACGCCCTCGTAGCTCAGTTGGATAGAGCGGTCGCCTCCTAAGCGACAGGCCACAGGTTCGATTCCTGTCGAGGGCGCAACATCGGGGATGAAGCCCGAGGTTAGGGGGCGGAATCTGTCGTACCTCATAACGCTGACGGGGTGAAACTGAGCGTCGCTTCGTGCCGACCCGCTGGTTAAAAACCGTACGGTGCCGGACGGAAGTCGGCACTGTCCGGCCTGGCGCGTTGTCGACAGACGTGCACCAAGACGCACGTTCGAGTGCTTTCGGAAATCGGAGCGCTGCACGGGGCGCTCCTTCGTGGCCGCCCCGGCTCTTAAGCATTGCGTTTGTAAGTCTTCACAGAGCCATGGTTCGCCCCGTCGAGCCGCGCTGCGACAGCGCAGCGATCACCGTCCTGAACGTTCGCGTGGCCGGAAGATGTAGCGCTGAAATGCGGCGGGCACCAACCAGACCCCGACACATGCGAGGCCAGCGCCGATGGCGATTACCGGCCATGCCTCACTTGGCGGAGTATCGAGCTGGAAGTAGTTACGCAGAAAATCGATTGCCAACACGCTCACGTAGAGAGCAGCCATCGAAGCCGATAGCGCAACCTTCCACACCTGGAGCGGGCGGCTCACGACGATTAGCACGACGAGTCCGGCGCTGAGCAACGTGATGGTTGCCGCGGTCCGTGATTCCGCCAGCGTGACGTCGTCCATCCAGCGGGTGATCTCATACACGGCGTATGCGGCCCCCCCAGACACGATGCCGGCCGGAATCGAGTATCGCAGCACTCGGCGGAGGAATCCGGGACGTACCAGCGCCTCGTTCGCAGACAGAGCCAGGAAGAATCCGGGAAGCCCGATCGAGAACGTGCCGATCAGCGTGAGCTGGCGAGGCAGGAACGGGAACGGTGAACCCGATAACCCGACCAGAATCGTCAGCAGTACCGCGTAGGTGGCCTTCGTGATGAAAAGATTGGCGACCCGCTCAATGTTGTTTATTACGCGACGACCTTCGGCAAGAACACGCGGCAACGTCGAGAACTTGTTGTCGAGCAGCACGAGCTGGGCAACCGCCCGCGTCGCCGGACTCCCTGCGCCCATTGCAATCCCCATGTCCGCGTCCTTGAGCGCGAGCACGTCGTTTACGCCGTCGCCGGTCATCGCAACGACATGACCTTGCGCCTGCAGCGCCCGGACCATCGCCCGTTTTTGGTGCGGCGTTACCCGCCCGAACACCGCCGTAGCCGTCACCACGTTGGAAAATGCGGCGGTGTCGCTGTCACTGTTCGGCAAGCTCCGTGCATCCAGGCCGACGTCGGCTTTTGGGACACCGGCGCGGCGCGCAACAGCGGCAACCGTTGCCGGGTTGTCGCCGGAGATCACCTTGATCGTGACACCTTGCGATTTGAAGAATTCGAGGATCTTGCGGGCGTCGCTGCGCACGGTGTCCTCGAGCGTGACTACCGCCAGCGGCCGGAGCTCGGCTGGCTGGTGTTCGCCCTCGTGCTCGCCGTTAGCGTGGGCGAGCAAGAGCACTCTGCTTCCTGAGGCAGCGCGCTCGCGAACAGTCGACAGGGTTTCCTCGTCGTCGGGAGCCGCCAGGATCTCGGGTGCGCCGAGGTAATAGCTTCCGCGTCCTTCGAAGTGGGTCGCCGCCCACTTGCGGGCCGAGCTGAACGGTGTGATTGCGTCGGCGACCCATCCGTCAGGGGCAGGGTGTGCACTGATGATCGCAGCCAATGTCGGGTTCGGACTTGGGTCGGCTGCACCGAGGGCTCCTAACGCCTCCGACACGTCGTTGATATCGCTGCCGGAGAGTGGGTGAACGCCGCCGTAGCTGATCTCGCCGGTCGTGATCGTGCCAGTCTTATCGAGGCACAGTGTGTCGACGCGAGCTAGCAACTCGACCGATGCCAACTCCTTTGCAAGTGCCTGTCGGCGAGCGAGCGAAATGACACCCACGATGAATGCCAGGCTCGTGAGCAGCACCAGCCCATCGGGGACCATCGCCACGGCGGCGGCCACCGTGCCCTGCAGCGCTTCCTGCCAAGTGTTGACTTCGTCGCTGCTCAACAGGCGGAGCAGCAGGAGCAGCGACGCCGGCGGAATGATGAACGTCAGCCACCGGAGAATTGTGTTGACACCCCTGCGTAGTTCGCTGTCGGCGAGCTTGAAGATTCGGGCTTCGTCGGCCAGCTTGGCCGCGTAGCTGTTGGCGCCAATCGCCGTCGCGACGTATAGACCCGAGCCTGACGACACGAAACTGCCCGACATGACGGGATCGTGTTGGCGCTTGGTGATGGGCTCGCTTTCGCCGGTCAACAGCGATTCGTCGAGGTCGAGACCGACGGCAGTCACCACGTCACCGTCGACCACCACCTGGTCTCCCGGTCGCAGTACGAGCAGCTCGTCGGCGACGACCTCGCTGACCGCCAATTCGATGTCCTCACCGTCACGACGCGCCAACGCTCTCGGGGCATTGAGTAGCTCGAGCTGGTGGAGCGTTCGTCGAGCCCGGAGTTCTTGCACTATGCCGATGATCGAGTTGGAAATGACGACGCCGGCGAAGAGCGCATCTTGCGGGTAGCCGGCGACCAGGATCAGGACGAACAGCGTCGAGATGATGGCGTTGACGGGGGTGAGTACGTTCGCACGCACGATTTGACCCAATGTGCGCACGGGGGCGTCGGGAACGTCGTTGGTGCGCCCGTCGTCGCGGCGCTCGGCGACTTGCCCTGCGGTCAGCCCGAGGGTGATATCGACCGCAGGCTTTCCCATCGGTCGTGAGAGTACCGGCCCGATTCGGTCGTCACATTGCCGGCAACTAGGTACCCGTCACCTCTCCGGCGACCAACGACGCCCCAGAGATGTTCGAGCGGTTCGACCAGTTCTTCATTGGTCGTGAGGCGAACTGTCACATCACACTAGATCTTTGGATCCATCGTCGTCTCGGTTCCAACCTGGCCTGGCGGCGAGATGGAGCTCGCGTTCCAGGAATGGGCCACAGCGATTCTGACTATGGCATCGACTCAGAACAGGAGACCACGCGGACCCGCGGGTCGGTTCGTTCATTGCGTAATATTCCGGTCACCCTGCGCTGAGCGGGCTGGTTTTGGCTGGAAGCAGGTCAAGCGCGTCGCGCAGGTTCTCGGCCACCGGAATCCCGACGATGTAGACCATCCGCTGGGTCACTTCTCCCTCTGCATGAAGCGCGCCTGCCGGGATGACGAGCTTGTCGCCGGGCCCGAGGGGAATTCGCTCACCGCTGGCGTCGAGCACGTAGCTGCTTCCTTCGAGCACGAAGCCGTGGTTGTCGATGTCGTGCCAGTGCACCGGGAGTTCGGCCATGCGTTCTGAGACAAAGGTCGTCGGCCATAGGTCGAGACGCTTGATCTCGTCGAGAACTTCGGCCTTCGTTGTGAAGTGGCCGTGGAGGACCTGCATTGGGCCTGGTTCAAGTGCCATCGTCCCTATCTTCTGCCGCCGCAGCGTTAACCGGCGAGTCGGAGTGCTCGACGACTTGGTAGCGGAGTTTCGCCGGTCGTCACGGCGGACAGCGCGCTTCTTGGCTGGCCGCTCTTGCGATCGTTGCCGAGCGGGCTGGGCGGGGGTGCGCAGCACTCGTTTCGCCGACGATAGTCAACAACCACAACACGACGGTGAGCATCAGCGCGGCGAGTACCGCCGCAGATGCACTGAGGCCGAACGCTGCGCCGACGAACCCCACTACTAACGGGCCGATGATTTTGCCGACGTCCTGGATCACTGCGATTGCTGCGAGGAACGGCGCAGGATCGCTCCGTGGGGCGAGGTCACTGCCGAGGGTCAGCATTGACCCGGAGCTCAGGCCGTTACCCACTCCCATTATCACCCCTGCTCCAATCGCGGCCGCTGTTGTTTGAGCAAGCGCAAGCACGACCAGGCCGAAAGCGATCAGCGTGAATGATGGGATCATCGCCGCCAGTCGTCCGAAGCGATCCATCACGTATCCGGCAACTGGAAACAGAGCGAGATCCGCAAAGGTGCCGACTGCAACGAGAACGCCGACTTGGGCGACGCTCAAGCCGAGTTCGTTGCCGATCAGCGGAACAACTACGTAGCGTCCTTCGCGCACGGCCATGGTCAGCATCGGAACCACCCCTGCGGCCGACAGCAATCGCCAATGTTGATTGATTGCGGAGAAGAACCCGGTGCGGCCCCGTCCCACAATTGGCTCCGGTGTTGCCGGTTTCGGAGCGAGCGAGTCCGGGACCAGTGCTGGAATCAACCCGAATGCAGACAAGCCTCCGGCGACGATGAATGTCCAGGTGAAGCCGATGGTCTCGGCGAGCACACCACCGATGAGTGGGCCGATGAAGAGTGAAACTCGGAACGATCCACCGATCATGGACATTGAGCGTCCTCGGGCGACGGCGTCGATGCGTCGCGTGATGTAGGTCTGCCGTGACAGGCGAAGCCCGATGTTCGACGCGCCGGTTCCCAAACGCAACCCGATGAGCACGAGCGCAGCATCGCTGACTCCGAGCAGTGCTGACGTCACGCTGATGCCGGCGAGCGCGCCGATCAACACCGAGCGTTCGCCGAAGCGGGTGATCAGCGCTCCCGCCGGAAGACCGCCGAGTGTCGCGCCCGCGCCGATCGCCGCAAGCACGATCGAAGTCGTGCCGAGCGGGAGATCCGACCGGGTCAGGTACAGCGGCAGCACGGGGATGAGGAGTGCGAGGCCGAGCGTCCCGGCAACCACCGGGAAGTACACCGGGATGAGCAGCCGGCGGAGCACACCCTCAAGGGAGGGTGGAGAGCTCGTCACGATGCTGACGGTACCCGCTGCGCCATGTGGTCTCCGGACTAGATCTGGGGCATGATGATCGTGGCGACTCTGAATGACGCAGGTACAACGAGGAAAACGACATGCAGCAATTGTCTGGGCTTGATGCGAGCTTTCTGTACATGGAGACACCGAATACCTACGGGCACGTCAATTCGGTGGCTATCTACGAGCGCCCGTCGCCCGATTTCGAACCGTTCGACATGGTCTACGAGCGGTTCGGCTCTCTCATCGGCCACCTCTCGCCGATGCGTCGACGCCTAGTCGACGTCCCGTTCGGGCTCGACCATCCGTACTGGATCGATGACCCCGACTTCGACCTCGACTACCACGTCCGCCATATCGGCCTGGCGCCCCCTGGAGCAGCCGATCAACTCGGCGACCAGGTGGCGCGCATCGTCGGTCGGCACATGGATCGCCGACGTCCGCTCTGGGAGGCGTACGTGATCGAGGGTCTCGCCGATGGTCGGTGGGCGATGTTGACCAAGTACCACCACTCGACGATCGATGGTGCAGCCGGCGTGATCATGCTTAAAATCCTGACCGACCCCTCGCCGGACTCTAAGTGGACGATGGAACCGGTCGAATGGCACGGCGAAGAGATACCTCGCGACGTCGACTTACTCAAGGCGACTGCCCGCAACCTTGCGGCCAACCCGGTGAAGGCCGCTCGCCTTCAGCTAAAGATTGTGCGACAGCTTGCGGAGACAGCGGGAGTTGACAGTGTTGGCGGTGTCGCTGGTCAGGCCCGTGACGCATTTAAAGCGCTGGTGGCGCAGACCCATGGCACAGCATCGTCGCACGAGGAAAGTGTGTCGATCCCGCTCAGTCCGGCGCCACCGACGCCGTGGAATGCATCTGTCACGCCTAACCGTCGGTTTGCGATGCGGTCGGTGGCTCTCGCCAACGTCAAGGCGCTCAAGGACGCCACCGGCGGCACCATCAACGACATTGTGATGGCAATGTGTACAGGCGCGTTACGCGAGTACCTGCTTGAACTCGACGCGCTCCCCGAAGAGCCGTTGCGCGCGATGGTGCCGGTCTCGATTCGAACCGGTGAAGAGCGGGGCGACGAGGTGTGGTCGAACCGCGTCTCGGCCATCGTCGCCGAACTGCCGACCAACTGCCCCGATCCGGTCGAGCGCGTCGAACTTTGCCGTCAGGCGATGCATGCCGCCAAGCGGCAGATGGACCTGCTTCCTGCCGAGGCAATGATGGAGGCTTCTCAGATCACGTCACCTGTGATTGCTGCGTCAGCAATTCGGCTCGTTGGTCGCCTCAAGTTGGCCGATCGGGTCAATACACCGGTCAACGTGGTCATATCGAACGTCCCCGGGCCGCGTGAGGCGCTGTATTTCGCCGGCGCCAAACTCGACGCTTATATCCCTGTGTCGACGATCTCCGACGGTGTCGGTCTGAACATTACGGTTCATAGCTACGAGGGCCGCCTCGACATTGGGCTTATCTCGGACCGCGAGCTGATACCTGATCTGTGGCATCTGACCGACCTTCATGTCGATGAGATCGAACGGCTCTTCGAGGCCACCGGCGCGGAATGGGCGGTCCCGCCTGCTCCTGCGACGATGCGGCGCGGTGGACATGGAACGGAGGCGATCCCGCCTAGCAACCCGGAGGTGGCGCGTCGAATTGACAAGCAACGCGAAATCCGCACCGCATCGATGTCGGCCAGGGCCAAGCAGGAGGTAGCCAGGCGCTCGCCAGGGAAGAAGCCGGCGGTGAAGAGTCCCCCTTCCAAGAAGCGGGTGGCAGCGAAGAAGATCTCAACAAAGCGCAAGAACTCCGAATGAATGGAAAACTTGCGGCACCTTCTCCCCGGATGACTGCGTTTGAGTTCAGGTCGCTTGGCGAGCGTGCATAGATGTCGGCGATGCTTCTCCTGTTGCGGCGGCTTCCGACGAGCAACGGGCACCGAGTTTTGGTTCTGCCGGGGTTCTCAGCGAGTGACCGGTCGACCGACCCGCTGCGCAACCTGCTCCGCCAACTCGACTACCGGACCTACCGTTGGGATCTGGGCGTCAACGTCGGTCGGATGCGCCGCATCTTGGAGGGCCTCGTCGGCAAGCTCGACCAGACGTATCAGCGGCGCAAGGGACCGGTGCCAATCGTAGGCTGCAGCCTCGGTGGGATACATGCGCGAGACTTGGCCCATGCCCGGACCGACGTCGTATGTCAAGTGGTAGCGCGCGACAGTCACATCCAGATGCTCGAAGAGGACGCCCCAACCGCCCGACCCACGTGGGAGGCATTGAGTCGGTGTCACTCATCAGACTTCGGACAAGAGGTGCGCGATTTGTACCGTCCGCCCGTCACCATTCCCAACACGTCGAGCTATTCACGCATAGATGGCGTGGTCAGTTGGCAGGCCTGCTTGGTTCCGCGCACCGCCACCAGAGCAAACGTCTGGATTTTTCGGAGCCGCTGGGTCGGGCTCAACTCAGCGGCGATTGCCGACCGGCTCGCGCGTGGTCGCACTTCGTGTCGCCGTGGTACCTGCGTGGCGCGTTCTCTCCGACAATCGATCCCGACACTGAACGTTTACTCGCCTCGACGGCTGCCTGATCAATGACGTCGGACATGATCACCGTTCACCGAGCCGCAACCATCGTCACGATGAATGATCGTCAACCGCACGCTGATGCCGTTGCCGTGCGGGGCGAGCGAATCGTGGCTGTCGGTAAGTTCGACGATGTTATAGCGGCAATCGGAACCGAGGCATATGAGGTCGATCGGTCCCTGGCGGATCGTGTTGTGCTACCTGGATTGATCGACCAACATTTGCACCCAATCCTCGGTGCGACGACGCTTGCGACCGAGGTCATTGCCACCGAGGACTGGGTGCTCCCCGATCGCACCTTCCGAGCAGCGAATTCGCATGCAGAGTATGTTGCGCGTCTCCGTGCGGCCGACGCTGCGATGGTTACCGCAGCGGACGACGCTTGGCTGTTTTCGTGGGGTTATCACGCTCTGTGGCACGGGGATTTGAGTCGGGACGTCCTCGACACCGTCTCGGCAACGCGACCCATTGGGGTGTGGCAACGATCGTGCCACGAGTTCTACTTCAACACGGCAGCGTTGCGAGTGCTCGGACTACTCGACAGAGATCTGGCGGCAGAGGTCGCGCACGGGGGCCTCGAGGCCGACGTGGCGGCAACCTCCGATGTTGCGTTGGGTCACTTCTGGGAGCGCGGCGCCTTTGCATTGGTCTTCCCTCTCGTTGCGCCGCTGCTCTTCGAGCCGAAGCGATTCGCTCGTGGCCTAAAGCAGATGGTCCGCTACTTGCACCAGAACGGAGTGACAGCGTTCAACGAGCCGGGTGCGATCCTGGTCCCTGGGTCGTGGGGTCTGTACGAGCAAATCCTGGGCGACGACGACACGCCCTTTGCGTCGTACTTTATTACCGATGGTCGCGGGCCTGCTGAGGCCGGGATGTCTCACGATGACACGCTGGCGCGGGCTCAGAGGGAGTTCGAGATGGCGCCTGGCGGGAAGCTGTCGTTCTTCGAGAAGCAGGTCAAGCTGTTTGCTGACGGCGCGATCATCAGTCAGCTGATGCAGATGCAAGAGCCGTACCTCGACCGGGCGGGCGACCCGAACCCGGACCACCACGGGGAGTGGATCATGCCGCCAAGCATGTTCGAGGAGCGCTCGAAGCTCTACTGGGATGCGGGCTTTCAGATTCACATCCATGTCAACGGCGACGCCGGCTTGGAGATGGTGCTCGATACGATCGAGCGTCGGATGGCAGAGCATCCGAGGTCCGACCATCGGACGGTGATCGTTCATTTTGCGAATTCGACCGAGGAGCAGGTTGATCGCATAGCGCGCCTCGGCTGCATCGTCAGCACGAACCCGTACTACCCGGTCGGATTTGCTGACAAGTTCGGTGAAGTCGGTCTCGGTCCGGAACGAGCCGATGTGATGACGAGGCATCGCTCGGTGCTCGATCGCCATATCCCGCTGTCGTTCCACTCTGACCTGCCGATGGGCCGGAGCGATCCGATCGGGATGATGTCATGTGCCGTCAACAGGGTCACGCCGTCGGGTCGGGTCGCAGGGCCCGAGCAGCGCGTCACCATCGCCGAGGCGCTGCACGCTGTCACCCTTGGAGCGGCCCACTCGTGGCGACGCGAGCACGAACTTGGCTCGATTGAACCGGGCAAGCTCGCAAGCTTCACCGTTGTCGACCGGAATCCGCTCGATGCTGACCCGGCGGAAATCGACGGCATCGAAGTTATCGGCACCTTTTTCGAGGGGCGCTGGCATCCGGTTGCTGCGGGTGCGAGCCGGGTTACCGGCGCCGTGTCCATCGGCGGACTCGTCGCGCAACACGATGAAAAAGCAGCGCATCACGGCTGCATCTGTGACGTTGCTCGTCAGCTCGAATGGGCTTGGCTCAACCACTGCGCCGCCTGACTCCATTTTGTTTAGCTACTACGGTCGCATAATGGAGCAGAGGGAGCCCGAATCATGAGCCACGGTGGTCGGCTGGTTGCAAAGGCGTTAAAAGCCGCCGGTGTTGAGTGCGTATTTACGCTATCGGGCGGGCATGTGATGGGGATCTATGACGGATGCCTTGACGAGGGGATCAATGTCATCGACGTCCGCCATGAGCAGGCTGCTGCTCATGCGGCTGACGCATGGGCCCGGCTTAACCCCGGACGCGTCGGGGTGGCGATCCTGACCGCTGGCCCGGGCGTGACCGACGGCGTTACCGGTGTTGCCAACGCATGGCGGGCGAACTCACCGATCCTGGTGATTGGCGGTCAGGGTCCGTTCAACAACCTGCGTCGCGGTTCACTGCAGGAGATGGACCACGTGTCGGTGATGAAGCCGATAACCAAGTGGGCCGATGCCTGCTTCGAGGCTGCCCGCCTCGGCGAGTACGTCGAGCTCGCGATTCGCCATGCGCTTTCGGGCGTGCCTGGCCCAGCGTTCCTTGAGATTCCGATGGACGTGCTCCACTCGCCGCTTGACCTCGACACCATCGAGATGCCTCGGTTCCGTGACTATCGCGTAGCGTCCACAGCGCCTTCCGTACTGATCGATCAGGCAGCAGACATGGTGTGCAGGGCAACGAATCCGATGGTTATGGCCGGAACTGCGCTGAAATGGTCCGAGGGAGGGCCGGCGCTTCAACGGTTTGTCGAGGCGACTGTTATCCCTGCGTACGCGAATGGGATGGCGCGTGGGCAACTGTCGATGAGCCACCCGCAGTTCTTCAACCGGAGCCGCAGAGATGCGCTTGCTCAGGCCGACTTGGTCGTGCTGGCCGGTACCCCACTTGACTTTCGGATGAAGTACGGCGGATCGATTCCGGCAGACGCGAAGATTGTGCAACTCGACCTCGACGAGACGTTGATCGGCCAGAACCGTTCGGCCGACGTCGGTCTCGTCGGCAACCTTGGTGCCAATCTCGACGCGCTCTGCGAGGGGATTGAAAGAAGGGGAGGAGTTGACTACTCCGCACATTCGGCGGCACTTCGCGAGATCGAGAATGCTGCCGAGCAGACCTTGGCGAGCCAACTCGACTCCGACGAAGTCCCAATCGACCCGATGCGCCTCTGTCGCGGGATCGCCGATTTCATCGCAACCAACGACGAGATGATCGTGATCGGCGATGGTGGCGACATTGTTGCGCAGGCGTCGAAGGTCATCAAGGTTCCCGAGCACGGAACATGGATGGATCCAGGACCACTCGGAACGCTTGGTGTCGGTATGCCGTTCGCCCTTGCGGCGCAGCTCTCGCTCCCGAACCAGCGCGTACTGATCGTTTACGGTGACGGCGCGTTCGGGTTGAATGGTTTCGAGTTCGACACGGCCGTTCGCTTCGGACTACCAATTGTCGGCATTGTCGGCAACGATGCAGCGTGGGGGCAGATGATGCGGCCCCAGGCAATGATCTACGGGCCAGATCGTCTCGTTGCTACCGAGCTCAGTTACACCCGCTACGACAAGGTGGTTGAGGCGCTTGGTGGCCACGGGGAGCACGTCACCGAACCGGACGCGATCGTGCCTGCCCTGGAGCGGGCATTCGCATCGGGAAAGCCTGCGCTGGTCAATGTCGAGATGCGCAAAGACATTGATGGCATGAAGGGATCGACCTACGTGTGAGTCGGTACACATTCCACGAATCAGGCGATCAGACGCTGCCGAGAGCCGGCTGGACCCACGAGGCGCATCCTGTCGTGTTCCATGCAACGCCCGCGTGCCGGACCTGTTGAAAATGTTCGACCTTCTCGAAGTGTGATCCGCGCCTAAAACCATGAAACCGGTGTCGAAAACACGACCACGTCGGGGTACCACGAGACACCGACCCGCTACTACGTCGGAGCGGTAGCGAGCCTCGGTCAGGTGTTCGTCGCTCCATGCTGCACGACACAGCACCTCTCGATCATCGAACGCGAGCGTTGTTGTTCGACACAACGGCGTGAGTCGAATGGGTCGAGCCCGACCCTGCGCCGCTGCTGTGGTTGCGTTTCGGTCAGTCCAGGGGTGATTCTTGATCCGCTTTCTCGGACTCCGGCGTGACTGGGTCCGAGTAAGGCGGAATCGGGCGGCCCACTCGCTCGGTTGGTGGGCTCCGTCGGACCTGACGCAAGGCCGATCACTACGGTCGGCGTATGGATTTCGCAATGCCCGAATCGACTCAACAGTTGCTTGACGACCTTGACGCGTTCATCGAGTTGACGATCAAGCCGATGGAAGCCGAAGACGACAACATCCGGTTCTTCGATCATCGCCGTGAGGACTCCCGAACCGACTGGGACCGCAATGGGCTGCCAAACGCCGAGTGGGAGGCGTTGTTGCGAAAGATGCGTGTGGCGGCCGACGAGGCCGGCTTCTACCGGTATCAACTCCCCGAACGCTTCGGTGGCAAGAATGGCTCAAATCTGGAGATGGCGATCGTGCGCGAGCATCTCGCTCGTAAAGGATTGGGTCTTCACAACGACCTACAGAACGAGAGTTCCATCGTCGGCAACCTCGTCACGGTCTTGATGATGGAGAAGTACGGGTCTGCGGCTCAGCAGGAGCAGTGGATCCCGAAAATGCTCGGCGGGACAGCCCGGATTGGGTTCGGGCTCACCGAACCGCTGCACGGCTCGGATGCCACGTGGATGGAGACGACTGCTGTTCGCGACGGCGACGAGTGGGTGATCAGCGGCGAGAAATACTGGAACACTGGGCTGCATCACGCCACCCACGACTACATCTTTGCAAGGACATCGGGTGAACCCGGAGACGGACGTGGTATCACCTGTTTCATCACACCGACCGACTCACCTGGTTTCGAGATTGAGGAGTTCATGTGGACCTTCAACATGCCCACCGATCATGCTCATGTTCGGTTGACCGAAGTGCGCGTGGGGAACGACGACATCCTCGGCGAGGAAGGTCTCGGCCTGCAGACGGCGCAGCTGTTTGTTCACGAGAACCGCATCCGCCAGGCGGCATCGTCACTTGGCGCCGGGTTGCACTGCATCGACCTCGCAGTTGACTACGCCAACGAACGCACCACGTTTGGCAAGCGGCTGTCGACGAATCAGGCGATTCAGTTCCCGCTCGCCGACCTCGCCGCTGAGGCCGAGATGTTGCGAGCACTGATCCAGAAGACCGCGTGGCAACTTGACGCAGGGGTTGACCACATGGAGATCACCGACAAAGTCGCAATGTGCAATTACCGCGCCAACCGCTTCTGCTGCAATGCGGCCGACCAGGCGATGCAGACGTGTGGCGGCCAGGGCTACAACCGGGCGATGCCGTTTGAGCACATCTATCGGCACCACCGGCGGTACCGCATCACCGAAGGGTCCGATGAAATCCAGATCCGCAAGGTGGCCGGCAAGTTGTTCGGCTACACCGGTCGCGCCAAGGGCTGACGCGTCGGAGCCAATGAAACAGAGCGCTCAGACTTCGGCGATGGGCGCGATGATCTTTTCTGCCAGTTCGGCGGCCTGAGCCTCGACACCTCCGCCCCCGAACAACATGAACGCCGGGGCAATGGTGCGGCGCACGCCGATCGACGCCAGTTCCTGCGCCGCGCCGATCGGGTCGCCGCCGAACAGCCCGGGGTGGGCTGCGGTGATTTCGATTACGTCAGGGTCGCGGTCGTGAGCGGCCGCAGTCTGATGGACGATGTCGATCATCTCTGTGAGTTCGGCGATCGAGCCTTTGCCGGGAAAGAAACCGTTGCCGAGCCGTCCGGCACGCTTTGCTGCGGCAGTGGAGTGGCCGCCGACTACGAACGGGACGGTTCCGCCATCGGGTTTCGGGTTCGATGACACATTGGCGAACGACACAAACTCGCCGTCGTACGATGCGTCGTCGCCGCTCCAGAGTTCGCGCATCGCGTGGATGTACTCATCGGTGCGGGCACCCCGCCGGGCCCAGGAAATCCCGAGTGCATCGAACTCCTCCTCAAGCCAGCCGACGCCGATCCCGAGTTGCATCCGGCCCTTCGACAGGCGGTCGAGTGTGGCGACCTCCTTTGCGAACACGACAGGGTTGCGTTCGGGGAGAATAACGATGCCTGTGCCGAGTTGCAGCTTTGACGTGTGCGCAGCTACGAACGACAGCCACACCAACGGATCTGGGATCGGTGAGGTCTTGTTGCCGGGCATCTTTCCGGTGGGGGAGTACGGATATTCTGAGTCGTAGATGCTCGGCCAGATGACGTGTTCGACGGTCCAGACCGATTCGACGCCTACACGCTCGGCGGCCACAGCCATCTGCACGACGCCGTCCGCCTCGGCGAAGGGTCCGGTGTTGGCAAAGGCGAGTCCGAGCTTCACGGGATCTACGCTAGTAAACGAATGTCCGGGGGCAGGTACGGGCAAGCGGCCAGACTGAGGAGATGGTGTCACCGATCAGTGATCCATCGTCTAACGACGAGAGGATCGATTACCTTCCGAGAATTCTCAACGCGCACGTGTACGACGTCGCAATCGAGACGCCGCTCGAACCCGCCCCCGACCTAAGCCGCCGGCTTGACAACCGCGTTCTGCTCAAACGCGAGGATCTGCAGGAGGTCTTCTCCTTCAAGTTGCGCGGTGCGTACAACAAGATGGCCCATCTCACTGAGGAGCAGCGAGCACGTGGCGTAATAGCGTCGTCTGCTGGGAACCATGCGCAGGGTGTGGCGCTCGCAGCGAACGAGCTCGGCTGTCGGGCGGTGATCGTGATGCCGACGACGGCGCCAGAGCTCAAAGTCAACGCTGTGGCTGCGCGGGGCGCCGAGATAGTGCTCCACGGCGAGTCATACTCTGAGGCCTACGAACATGCGCAGGAGCTGATGCACGACCTCGGCCTCACTTTCGTGCACCCGTTTGATGATCCCGACGTGATCGCAGGGCAGGGTACAATTGCGATGGAGGTCCTTCGACAGCACGGCCGTCCGATCCACGCGATTTTCGTGGCCATCGGTGGCGGGGGATTGATCGCCGGAATTTCCACGTATGTGAAAAGAGTCCGACCCGGCATCAAGGTGATCGGTGTTCAACACGTCGAGTCTGACGCAATGGCACGTTCGATCGCAGCCGGTGAACGGGTTGAGCTTTCTGGGGTGGGGCTGTTCTCCGACGGCACCGCCGTGAAGTCAGTCGGAATTGAGCCCTTCCGACTGGTGCAGGAGCACGTCGACGACATTTTGATTGTCGACACCGATGAGACATGCGCGGCGATCAAGGATGTGTTCACCGACACCCGGACGTTGCTCGAGCCGGCCGGAGCCCTTGCGATCGCCGGGATGAAACAGTACGTCGCCTCGACCGGCGTCAGCGACGAGACCCTCGTGGCAATCGCGTGCGGAGCAAATATGAACTTCGACCGGTTACGGTTCGTATCGGAGCGCGCCGAGATCGGTGAACGTCGCGAAGCGGTGTTCGCGGTTACCGTGCCCGAACAGCCCGGCAGCTTCCGACGCTTCTGCGAGCTCGTCGGCCATCGCAACGTCACCGAGTTCAACTACCGGATCAGCGACGAGCGAGAAGCTCACGTCTTCGTCGGTGTCAGCGTGACATCACGTGACGAGGCAGACGCAGTAGCGGCCATCTTCCGTGCTGAGGGATTCGCAACACTTGATCTCACGGACGACGAACTGGCCAAGGTCCACCTTCGTCATCTAGTCGGCGGGAAGTCTGTACTCGCGTCCGACGAACTGCTCCTGCGATTCGAGTTTCCTGAGCGTCCTGGGGCGTTGATCGGGTTCCTCCAGGCGATGCAACCTGACTGGAACATCTCCCTGTTCCACTACCGCAACCACGGCTCCGACAGCGGACGGGTGCTGGTCGGGATGCAGGTGCCAGAGGCCGATCGCATTGCCTTCACCGATTTCCTTGCCGAGCTCGGTTACCGCCACTGGGACGAGACTGGCAACCCCGCATACAAGCTGTTCCTTTAGGTCGTCAGAGCAAAGGAAGGCACTCTCATCGCCGAGATGTTCGTACGTGTGCGTCCACTCACGCACCACATCCGGCACTCGGGACGACGATAGGTCGTGGCGACGGCCTCTCTTACCCAATCTCAGCTTTTAGGCGGACATCTCTAGAATCCGTCAACCGCAGGTCTCAGATAGCTGTCCCGACCATCACCGTCGCCGTACGTGCGGTGGGCTTGGGTTAGTTTCTGGACTGTTAGCCGACACGAACGTCGCGTCTATCGGGTCTTGCCGTCTGTCAGCGTGACGTTCGGACAGTCAATGAGTCGCAGGTTCAGGACCCTCAGGAGGTGCAAAACGCCTTGGAGTATTTCGGTAGCCCTGCGATGTCGATCGAAACACAGAGTTTCTTCTCCGACGAGCTGCGCCCTACTGTTGAGGAAATGAAGTCGGATTCAGCCAACGCCTCGCGAGAGTCGGCTAAGAGCGTTGGGCATTCGCTTGTCCCGCGCGGGAAGATGGGAACGTTAGGTCGAGATCTCGACCTCGAAAAGCGCTCGCAAATCCTTGACGTTTTGTTCTTCGAAGGTGTTCGACGCAAGCCTTACATATATCGCTTCGTGACACTGATGGTGTTCTCGTCATCGATCGCTGCGCTCGGGCTGATGAACGACAGCACTGCCGTCGTGATCGGCGCGATGCTCGTCGCCCCGCTCATGACTCCAATCATGGCGTTCGCTGCTGCGCTGGTTCAGACATGGACCAAACGTATTGTCGAATCGTTTGCGATCGTAGCCAGCGGTGCTTTGCTCGGTATCGCCATGGGTTGGTTGTGGACACAGTTCGTTCCCAGAGTCGGCGCAGACTCGCCGGTGCCCTCAGAAGTGATGGCCCGAACTGCACCAAATCTGGCTGATCTTGGCATTGCAATTCTCGCTGGGGCCGCCGGGGCGTACGTGACTGTGAGGAGTGAGGCCGGGTCGGCGCTGCCAGGTGTAGGCATCGCCGTAGCGTTGGTTCCTCCTCTGGCATCGGTCGGGGTAACGCTTGCAGCAGACCGCAATGATTTGGCGCGCGGTGCATTGCTTTTATTCCTCACAAACTTCGCTGCGATCGCGCTCGCCGCTGGGGTCACGTTCGCGCTCGCTGGTTTTGTTCCTCCGCGTGAACGGCTTCGTCAACGTGCCTTGGGGTTGGCGGCAGCAGTGGTCTTTGTCTTGGCCATGGCAGTGCCATTGGCATCCAACACAGCGACCAAACTCCAGCGCTCAAACTTCACCGTGGAGGCAGCCCGTGCGGTCGAGGCTTGGGACAGCGAGCTTCGCCTCGAAGAGGTTCAGGTCGATCCTAAGCAGACACCAAGACGAGTCACAATCATCGTCACCGGAACAGAACTGAGCGGCGATCCGGACGAGCTTGCTGCGACTCTTGCCGAAACTCGCGGTGAACGCATCGAGATGGAACTCGTCTTCATACCTCAGGTCAGTGTGATCGCCGAGCCATGACGGAGATGTAACGGTAGCGGCCGTTTCGTCTTGCCGGGGTTGACGACCAGGCGAGCAGTGTTTGTGCTGTAGACAGGGGGCGCCGCTTCAAACCCACCGCCGCCACAGATCCTGTTCACCGGTGGAGTAAACGCCATGAGGTCCGGTCGGCTTAATCTGTCGCGAGTAACTCGCTCCACTTGCCTTAACGGCTGTTGCGTTGAGGGGACCAGCGCCTCCTTGGTCGCGAAGTACGAGGTTACGGTCGATGGTGACACGCTCGGCAGCGCGGCGACCGTTTCGACGGTCGCGACGTTGAATCAACTCGTCGAAATCAAATCGAAGGCCCTCTGACGGACCCCGTCTATTGCGACAATCTGTGGTCCCTGAGACTCGCTGTCATTTACGTCCGTAGCGATGGGGCGGCGACTGGACCTTTCCCATCCCTGGTCCGATGGTGTTGCGGTTTGCGGTCAAGAATTCGCCGCCTCAGCGAATGGTTCCACAACCGCAGGTCGAGTCGTCGGTCTCCTCTGGCGGAAACATCCCTCGGACGGGGCCGAGTCGATGCCGCTCCAAGGCTCTGGACTAATCACGCTCCTCATAGGGCTGTTGTTCCTGGCCATCCCGGGCTTTAAGCCCCGCCCGAGCACAAACTGGTTCCCGCAAAGTTGCGAGGGCCAGTTCAACTGCTGTGACGGGCGCTGATGTTGGCGGCGAGTCCGGGGTGAGATGCGCCGACCGGGCGGGCAAACTCGGCGAGTGCCAGGACCCTAAGCACCGCGTTGGCGCCAGCCGGGTCTGAGGTGGCGCCCGACACCTCGATGAGCGACACGCCCCCGGGCGCGGTTGCTGCAGGATTGACGGTGCCGCCCCAATCGATAAGGAATGGGACGAGACCGTCGTGGGTCATCGTCGGAAACGTGAGCCTCCAGGTGAGGACGCTCCCATCGGGTGCTTGACGCGACATCGAGACGAGGGGGCCGGTGTCGTGACTAGCGGCCTGGCAAGCGGCGATCAGGATCTCGACCGTCTCGCCGTTCGCAGTATCTGGGCGGACGGCAAAAGTTGCAAGCCGCGGGGCATCGATGTCGTCTACGCCGAACGGCCGCGGACTATCTGGATCCGGCTGTGAAGGATCGGGTGCGATCAACTCGAGATACGACTCACCGAACGAGATGAGCGCGTTGTGTGTGCCGAGTCCCTGATGTCGTCCACCGATCGCCGGTCTGACGCCATAGCTGAGTTCGAAATCAGCGATCGCTGCGTCGAGGTCGGGGACGGCGAGTACAAGATGATCGATGACGGCCATGTCCGATGATCTCACTACGTTGACGGTGATGAGCGAATTAGAGTTCTCCGGACGGGTTGCGATCGTGACGGGTTCGTCGGCCGGGATCGGCGAAGAGACCGCCCGCCGGTTGTCGGCGCTCGGTGCAATGGTGGTTGTCAACTCGGCATCGTCCGTCGAAATAGGGGAGAAGGTATCTGCCTCACTGCCAGGCAAGTCGATGTACGTCCAAGCCGATATCGCCGATCGGGTTCAGGGCCATGCGCTCGTCGACGCCACGATTGAGCAGTACGGACGGCTTGACTTCCTGATCAACAACGCAGGGTGGACCACATCGATTGATCACTCCGATCTCGACGGGCTCACCGACGAGATTTTCCAGAAGACATTCGACGTCAACGTGTTCGGCACCTGGTGGCTCACCAAGTATGCGATCGCTCATTTGCGTAAGTCCGACAACGCCAACATCGTAAACATCACCTCGATCGCTGGCGTCCGCCCCGTCGGGTCCTCAATCGCCTACTCGATGACCAAGGCTGCGTTGAATCAGATGACGTTGCTGCTCGCAAAGTCGTATGGGCCAATCAGGGTCAACGCAGTCGCTCCCGGCCTCGTCACGACACGCTGGACCGCTGATTGGGACGCAATGCATGCCGCAGTCGCAGCGACCGCTCCGGTGCCGCGCTCAGCGACCCCCGAGGACTGCGCTGAGGCGGTCCTCGCCCTGCTCCGCAATAAGTACACGAGCGGCGAGATCTTTGTTGTAGACGGAGGACTCACCCAGCGGATGTGACCGGGTCGGTCCTCAGCGGGCTGCGAGTTCCACCAGCCATGCGGGGAGCCGGGTCGGCTTGCCTGCAAGTGTCGTGCAGCCGTGGACGGTGACCCCAGTGCTGCGCACCTCGTCATCAACGGTGATTAAGTAGCTAAGTTGGAACGTTGCCCGGGTTGCCGCTGCGAGCGTGAGGTGAATAGTCACGACTTCGTCGAATCGGCACGGTTGTCGATATTGGACGAACGATTCGAGTACCGGTGACTCCAGGCCGTCGGCCCGCCACCGGGTGAACGGATGGCCGATGTGGGCGAGAAAGGCGACGCGCGCCTCCTCAAAGTAGGCAAGGTAGTTGGAGTGATGGACAATGCCCATTGCATCCGTCTCGACGAATCGCACCCGTATGTTGTGGGAGAACTCGTGATCGGCGGGGTGAACGGACGGTTCGGCGGACAGGCGCACCCGCCGATCTTCGCACCCCAGCGTCCTTCATCTCCAGTCATCGAGTCCGGGCGGCGACATCCATCCCGGATTGGTGGCCCGAGCGCAGGGATACTGGAACTCATGACGCCGGCGATCGCACTGCTCGAACACGAAGCGGTGGCGTTCGTCGCTCATGAATATGACAGCGGTGACGAACTTCGTGATTTCGGGCGAGAAGCGGCTGAGGCCCTTGGACTCGCGTACGACCAGGTGTTCAAGACGCTCCTCATCAACGTCGACGGTGAGCGAGATCCGGTCGTGGCGGTCATCCCGGTGAGCTGCATGGTCTCGATGAAGCTTGTCGCTGCGGCAGTCAACGGCAAGAAGGCCGCAATGTGCGATCCAGCCGATGCCGAACGGGTCACCGGATACGTAGTTGGGGGGATCAGCCCACTGGGTCAGCGAAAGCGGTTGCGTACGGTGCTCGACGAGACCGTCGGCCTGTTCGACACTGTCTACGTCAGCGGCGGTCGCCGAGGCCTCGACATTGCGCTCGACCCTGCAGATCTTGCCCGACTCCTCAACGCAACGATCGCCCCGATTACCGCGTGAGGTGACGCCCTGCGCCGAACTAGATCAGCGAGCGGGGTGGCGCATCAGCGCCTCGATGCGCGCCACCCGTGTTCGCGCTGGCGGATGAGATGCAGCGATGCGTTCGCGCCATCCCACCGGTCGCGGGTGATGTCCGGCGGCGAGCACCCGCCGCAGTGCACCCGACAACTCGCGGCCGAACCCCATTCGGACGGCACGTTGATCGGCATCAAACTCGGATTGGTGTCCGACCAGATTGCCGAGTGCAGCACTGGCACGGACTCCTGCGGTGAAGACCCAGGAGACGGCCCGGATCACCGCCGCCGCTGCGTTGGTGACCATGCCGATCAGTGGTGAGTCGCGGCCGTATGACCGGCGTGCTGCAATTGCGACGTTCTCAAGGAAGACACCGATTCGAGCCAGTAGCACCACCGGGGTCGACAGCCAGTGGCCGATCGTGATCGCCACGGTGTGCAGGCCGAGGTGGTGACTCAACTCGTGCGCAAGCACGCCCTGCAATTCTTGCGTGGTCAGTTCGTCGACTGCGAACGAGGTGACGACGACCAGGTGACCGCCACACGCGAACGCGTTGAGTTCGTCGGAGGGGAGGATTCGCACGACGTAGTGGTCGTCGGGAAGGCCATTCGTGCGGACGATTGCGTGCCAGAGTGGTTCAATCGCGAACTGTTCAGCCTGGGTCGGTTGTCTGGCGCCGATAACCGGTGTGAGAACCCAGATCTGGAAGCGGCGGACAAACAGCAGCGGACCTGTTGCGGCGAATCCGATCAGAACCCAGACGAAAGGCATTTCAGTCACAAGGCGTACTGGGAACCAGATAACGACGAGGGCAAGCAATGCGAACGGAAGCGTCGCGGCAACCGGGACGAACGCCCACAACGCAGACCGTTCAACGTGCCGACGATGTCTGGGAGAGGACATGACGGCCATCGGTAAACATGATAGGAACGATGATGACGGCATGCACTCCGATCGGCCGAGCGACCGGTCTCCGCAGTCGAGATCAAACCTGGTCCGCTCGACATTGACGAGTTCAGCGAGGTCAAGTAGCGAAGCGTGCCTGTAATCGGCCCCGGCGGGCAGCGGTGACTAGCCCGATCCACATCTCATGACGGCGTTCGTCGAGGTGATGAAAGCTCGGCATTCGCGCCCCGATGCCGAATCCGGCAGCTGACGCCGCGCGTCATACACTCTTGCGATGGCTGGGGACGCAACCAACCGCGACGAGCGCATTAAGCGGCGAGAGCGTAATCCGAAGTGGCAGAACCCGCCGCTGTACATCGACATGCTCGATTGCATCAACTGCGATGCATGCCTGCGGCACTGCCCGCCAAACTTCGGGGCAATCTTCAACCATGGAGCCGACGTCGTGATCATTCCTGCACTCTGTAGCGGATGCGACAAGTGTCTGCCGGTGTGTCCGGTCGACTGCATTCACCCGCATCCCGATTGGTCGGCGGCAGACGTGCCCACCGACTGGTGGGCCCTCCCGCTCTCAGAACATGACCCGTACTGAGGTGAACGTCGATCTAAAAGACATCGTCACCGGCCCAATTGAGGTCGTCGGCTGCCATGCCGAGGGCGAGGTTGGCGACGTGATCGTCTCGGGCATCGCCACGCCGCCCGGCAAAACCGTGTGGGAACAGTCCCGCTTCGTAGCACGCGATGGTCGACTTCGGTCGCTGTTGGGCAACGAGCCACGAGGCGGGGTCTTTAAGCACATCAATCTGCTCGTCCCCGCAGTCAACCCCGCAGCCGACATTGGCTTCATCATCATGGAGCCGATGGATACCCCGCCGATGTCCGGTTCCAATTCGATGTGCGTCACCACCGTGGTGCTCGAAGCCGGAATCGTTACGATGACCGAGCCGACCACGACGGTGCTGCTTGATGCTCCCGGGGGAGTGGTCGAAGCGGTGGCAACTTGCTGCAATGGCAAGGTGGAATCGGTGTCGATCCGCAACGTTGCCTCATTCGTGGCAGAGCGCGACGTGTCTCTGACCGTCGACGGTGTCGGCGACCTGCGCGTCGACACGGCGTTCGGTGGCGACAGTTTCGTGATGGTCGATGCGAGCGACCTCGGCCTTGACATCGTTCCCGAGAACGGGCTGGCCCTGGCGCGCATCGGCTCGCAGATTACCCGGGCGGCCAACGCACAACTGACGTTCGAGCATCCGGCCTCGGCCTGGAACCATTTCTCGTTCTGTCAGATCGCTGGCCCGCTCGAACACCACGGCGACGGCGACTACTCGATGACCAACACGGTCGTGGTCGAGCCAGGCAAGCTCGACCGATCTCCAACCGGTACCGGTGTGTCGGCGCGGATGGCCCTGCTGCGTTCCTGCGGCATGATGGAGGTTGGTGATCGACTCCGAATGCGATCAGTGATCGGGTCGGAGTTCGTCGGACGCATCGAAGCCGACACGACAATCGGCGTTGGCCCCGACGCCCGAGACGCAATCGTGCCGATCGTGTCCGGTCGGGCGTGGCGATACGGGCGGTTTAACTACTGCGTCGACCCGACGGATCCATGGCCGCTCGGCTACCGCATCACCGACACCTGGCCGAGCTGACCCGACCGCTGCCGGCGCGGCTACCTTCTGTCATGTGACCGAACGAGCCGATCGCCAGCTGGAGCAGCGCAGTCACGTCAGCTATATCGACAAATCGCGGGAGTACTACCAAGCGCAGGGCTTTGAGCAGGCTTATCGGTGGGCGGCGTTCGACCAGGTGCCTTTTACCCGTCCGTCAAAGCTGATGAGCGAGTCCAACGTCGCGGTGGTGACCACCTCGTTTCTCCGCCACCACGATTCGTACTTCGGTGCACCCGCAACCGACAAGGTTGTTTATTTCCATCCGGTCGCCGACGTTCCCGACCGGATGTTCACCGAGGATCTCTCGTGGGACAAGCAGGCAACGCACACCGAAGACACCGAGTCGTTCCTGCCACTCTCGTCGTTGCAGGCGCTCTCCGATAACGGTGTGATCGGATCACTTAACGGCCGATTTTTCGGTGTGCCCACCGAGTACAGCCAGCGTCGGACCGGGCTCGACGCCGATCAGGTCGCCGAGTGGTGTGAACAGGATGGCGTCGACGTCGCGCTGCTCGTTCCACTTTGACCGGTGTGCCACCAGACCGTGAGTCTGGTCGCCCGTCGCCTCGAGGCAGCAGGAATCGCAACGGTGGTCGTCGGGAGCGCCCGAGACATCGTCGAGGAGGCCGGGGTCCCGCGCTTCGTTTTTGTTGACTTTCCGCTGGGTAATCCGTGCGGGAAGCCAGGCGCTCAAGAAATGCAGCGCAACATCGTGACGCTTGCAATTAATGTGGTCGAGTCATCGATCGCTCCGCGGACGACGGTGCAGGCATCGCAGCGGTGGGGGAGCGACGACTGGCGGGACGCGTTCATGGCGGTCGGTGATCACAACCGCGATGCGTTGCGTGCGGCCGGCAAACGTCGTCGCGCTCACCAGGCCGCTGCTCGCTGAGGGAGCGGGCAGATAGTCGGACGGTCACGAACCGATTTCAGAAACTTGCCACGGGACCGTGCCAGCGTGCGGCCAACCACTAGACAGTGGGGATGAGTGACGTCGACGTCATACCCGGATGTGAACCGTTCTCCTATGTCGGTTCGTCGCCGACCGGGGTGCTCGTGGTGCATGGGTTCACCGGAAATCCTTCGTCGATGACACACCAGGCCAAGGCGTTCGCTGCCGCCGGGCACCATGTCGAGCAGCCTCGTTTGCCCGGTCACGGCACCACGCTCGCCGACATGCAGACCACCGATTGGTTCGATTGGTCAGGGGAGGCGGCAGCTGCGTACGACCGACTTGTCGAACGCGCCGACCGCGTCGTTGTGATCGGATTGAGCATGGGTGGCACTCTGGCGCTGTGGACTGGGCTGCAACGAGTCGACGACGGTCGGCTTAAAGGCCTGATCTGCGTGAACGCGGCCACGATGCCACAGCCCCCCGATGTTGTCGAAATGCTCGAGGACATGTTGTCCGACGGCATCGAGGTCTCCCCAGCAATCGGCAACGACATTGCCAACCCTGACGAAACCGAGATCAGCTACGAGGGAACCCCGTTGCGCCAGCTAATGTCACTGAATAAAGATGGGCTCGCTCCGATCACCGATCGCTTCGCCGAGTTGCGGATTCCGGTTCTTGTCTTGTCGTCGTCGGCAGATCACGTCGTTCCGCCCGAAAGCAGTGTGCACTTGCGTGACACCGCCGGCGGAGACGTCGAGTTTCTGACGCTTGAGCGCAGTTTCCATGTTGCGACGCAGGACTACGACCGTGACCTGATCAACGAGCGGAGCCTCGCCTTCATCGAACGGGTGACGAGTTGAGCACGCTTGCCTCCATCCCGAGCCCGTCGTTCAACTCAATCGACATCGGCCCGCTGAGCCTGAACATCTATGGCCTCGCCATTGCGTTCGGTGTCGTGGCAGGGGTCTGGCTGTTCGGGCGCCGACTGGAAGAACGTGGCGCCGGGACCCAGGACGATGCGAGCTCAATCGCGATCTGGGCGGTGCTTGCGGGCGTCATCGGCGCCCGGCTCTATCACGTCGCCACCGACTGGGATCGTTTCGAGAATAACTACGCCGACATCCCGAAGCTGTGGGAAGGAGGCCTTGGCATTCCTGGCGGGTTGTTGTTCGGCATCCCGGTCGGTCTATACATGGCCAAACAGCGGGGGATCCCGTTCGCCACAGCAGCGACGTGCGCGGCGCCTGCGATTCCGCTGGCGCAGGCGATCGGACGCTGGGGCAACTACTTCAACCAGGAGCTTTACGGCCGGCCGACCGACCTTCCGTGGGCGCTCGAGATTGATGCGGACCACCTAGTCGAGAATCCGGCGACCGGAGAACTGTTCGCAGTCGGAACTACCTTCCATCCGACGTTTCTCTATGAATCGTTATGGAGTCTGGCCACGGTGTTCGTGCTGTTGTACATCGACCGCCGATGGCGTCCCAGCGGTGGTTCGCTCATGGGGCTGTACCTGGCCTTCTACGGGGTGGGCCGCTTCTGGGTCGAAGGTTTGCGCGTTGACCCAGCTGACGACGTCGGACCGTTCCGCTGGAATCAGTGGGTTGCACTCGGATCGGTTGTCGTCGGGCTGGCGCTGTTCTTCGTGCTCCGCGCTCGACCGGAGATAGAACCTCTGGGCGACGCGCCCGACGACAGCACGGTCGGCGGTATTAGCCTGGGTGATGATCTCGAAGGCACCGACAGTCGAACTAAAATTGACCCTGGTGGAGACCCCTCGACGGGTGAGCCGCTCATCTGAGCGTTGCACGCGCCTCGAGTGAACAAGGCCGCGATGACAGCGCTCGTCCAACTGACCGGCGTTCACGTGGAGGCTGTGATCGATGTCTCGACCGGTGCTCCGACGATTTTGTACTGGGGGACACCTCTCGGAGCCGAAGCCGTCATGGGATCCATTGGCCCAGCGTTGGATCGTCCAATTGTCAACGGCGCGTGTGACGCAGTTGCGCCGGTTTCCGTCGTCCCAGAGCACGGTTCCGGATTTACGGGTCGACCAGGGCTACTCGGCCGGCGTGGCGGTGGCCGTGCATGGGCACCTCGATTTTCGACCGTTTCCCACTCACAGGTCGGGCGTTGCCTCACCGTCGATGCCATCGACGAACTCGCCGGCCTAGCGCTCACGACTTCGATTACGATCGATCATGTTCTGCGCATAACTGCGACGGTAAGAAATATTGGTGGGCGGCGCTATTCCCTTGACGCACTGTCAGTGACCCTGCCGCTCGCCGAGCACGCCGCTGAACTTCTCACATTTGAAGGTCGATGGTCTCGCGAGTTTCACCCGCTTCGCCGTGAATGGCTGCATGGCTCGTACGTCGTGGAGAACCGACGCGGACGAACATCTCACGAAACCCCTTCGCTCGTCTTTGCCGGGGAACGCGATTTCACAGAGTGGAGTGGCGAGGTGTGGGGTGCTCACGTTGCATGGAGTGGTAACCACACATTGTTCGCCGAAAGGCTTCCCGACGGCCGCCGCTATCTGCAGGGAGGCGAGTTGTTACACCCCGGCGAGGTAGTCCTTGAGCCGGGCGAAAGCTACTCAACTCCCGACTTTATTGCTGTGTGCTCTCCCACGGGTCTCTCCCGGGCAGCGTGGGGATTTCACCGAGCAGTGCGTTCCTGCAACACCCACACCGTGACGCCGAGGCCAGTGTTATTGAATACGTGGGAAGCGGTCTACTTCAATCATGACGTTGACAAGCTGAAGGAGCTCGCCGACGCCGCAGCTGACCTTGGCATCGAACGATTTGTCCTCGATGACGGGTGGTTCGGCTCGCGACGTGATGACACTAAGGGCCTCGGTGACTGGTGGGTGTCCGACACGGTGTACCCCGATGGTCTGGGACCGTTGATCGACCATGTCACCGGTCTAGGCATGGAGTTCGGAATCTGGGTCGAGCCTGAGATGGTCAACCCGGACAGTGACATGTTTCGCGCTCATCCAGATTGGGCGCTGATCACTGATGGCTACGAGCCGTTGCTCGGTCGTCAGCAACTTGTGCTCGACTTAGGCAATCCAGCCGCCTTCGCGTTTATTGAAGAGGCACTCGACGCGCTGCTGCGTGATCACGACATCGCGTATGTGAAGTGGGACATGAATCGTGACCACATACAAAGCAGCGGGCGAGACGGAGCAGCGGGCACCCGCGCTCAGACTCTTGCGCTGTACCGATTGCTCGACGTGCTTCGCGCTAAGCATCCGGCAGTCGAATTCGAGTCGTGTGCGAGCGGCGGCGCCCGGATCGACCACGAAATCCTGCGTCGCACCGAGCGGGTTTGGACGAGCGACTGCAACGATGCGCTCGAACGCCAGACGATTCATCGGGGTGCATCGATGTTGATCCCGCCCGAAGTGATGGGTGCCCATATCGGGCCGACCAAATCCCACACCACTGGGCGGACGCACTCGCTGTCGTTCCGGGCCGCGACAGCGCTGTTTGGGCACCTCGGCGTTGAATGGGACGTCACGGAGCTCAGCGACGAGGACCATACAACGCTGCGTGCGATTATCGCGATGTATAAGGAGCACCGCGAGTTGCTGCACAGCGGTGACACCGTGCGCTTCTCCACCGACCCGTCGTTCAACGCCCACGGTGTCTACGCCCGTGACCGTTCACATGCGATCGTGTCGTTCGCACAGCTCGCCACAGCGCCGAGCCAGACGCCGCCGCCGCTGCGGATGCCGGGTCTCGATCTCGATGCCCAGTACCGGGTTGCGCATCTGCCAGTTCCCCACGAACGATGGGGAGCAGGGCGAACACAGCCGGTCTGGATGGCCGAGGGGATCACCCTGTCGGGTCGGCAACTCGCGTTCCACGGCATCCAGCCGCCTACGCTCCACCCTGAGTCAGCAGTCCTGTTCACGCTCGCCCGTCTCGACTGACCAGCAGGGATCCTGCATCACAGCGCCCACGTGCCAGGAGCAGTGCGGATGAGGGATTTCTTCCATGCCGGGCGCGATCTCGAACGGTTATCGTGCAGGCCGTGACCAATCGAATCGAGCCTGCGGACGTGAGCAAGGTTGCCGCGCTAGCCCGGCTCACGCTCACCGATGAAGAACTTGCCACTGCCACGACCGAACTCGGAGCGATGCTCGACTACTTCGGCGAGATCGATGCGCTTGACCTTGACGGTGTTGAGCCGATGAACAATCCGACGCATCTCGCCAACGTGATGCGTGACGACGTGGTAGGGGAGTGCCTCGACCGCGACGAGGTGCTCGCCGCAGCACCTCTTGCTGAAGATCGCCGCTTTCGCGTCCCGCCGATTCTCGGGCTTAACGATTAATGATGAACGAACCTATTAGCGCAGCCAAGATTGCCGAAGAGGTCCGGTTTGGCACGACCACCGCCGCCGCTGTTGTTGAGCGTCACCTTGCCGCGATCGACGCGCTCGATGACGAAATCCACGCCTTCAACCTGGTCCTCGCTGACGAGGCACGTGAAAACGCCTCATCCATCGATGAGATGGTTGCGGCGGGAATCGACCCCGGACCCCTTGCAGGAGTCCCGGTGGCACTCAAGGACAACTTGTGCACGCAGGGCATCCCGACGACGTGCTCGTCCAAGATCCTCGGTAACTGGAAGCCCCCGTACGACGCCACCGTGGTGACGCGCTTGCGCGAGGCCGGAGCGATTGTGCTTGGCAAAACGAACCTGGACGAGTTCGCCATGGGGTCCAGCACCGAGAACTCTGCTTTTGGGCCGACGAGGAACCCACTCGACACCAGCCGTGTGCCAGGCGGTTCATCGGGAGGATCGGCCGCCGCTGTCGCAGCTGGATTCGTGCCGCTCAGCCTCGGATCCGATACTGGCGGCTCGATCCGGCAGCCGGCTGCACTGTGCGGCACCGTTGGCGTCAAGCCGACGTACGGCGCCGTGAGCCGTCTTGGACTCATTGCGTTCGGATCGAGCCTCGACCAGATTGGCCCGTTCGCCACGACCGTCGACGACGCTGCGCTGGCGCTTGAAGTCATCTCTGGCCATGATCCCGCCGACTCGACGAGTATCGAGCAGCTACCGCTCGATCTTCGGGCAAATCTGCAAATGGGTGTGGCCGGGTTGCGTGTCGGCCGGATCACCGACCTCCCCAGCGGCGCCAGCCCAGACGTCCAGGCGAGGCTTGACGAGGCGTTTGAAGCGATGGCTGACGCCGGTGCCGATATCGTCGATGTCGAGGTTCCGGCATTCGGCTACGGCCTCACGGCGTACTACCTGATAGCACCGGCAGAGGCATCGAGCAACCTGGCCCGGTTCGACGGGGTCCGCTTTGGGACGCGGGTTGCTGCTCCAGACACAAATCAGATGTACATGGCCACGCGAACTGAGGGTTTTGGCGCAGAGGTCAAGCGGCGGATCATGCTCGGGACCTATGCGCTTTCGGCCGGCTACTACGACGCGTACTACGGCCGAGCGCAGAAGATCCGCCGATTGATCGCAGGCGACTTCGCCGCCGCATACGCAAAGGTCGATGTGTTGCTCACGCCGGCATCTCCCACAGTGGCTTTCGAGATCGGTGATAAGTCATCGGACCCACTGGCCATGTACCTGTGCGACACGTACACCATTCCGTCGAACCTGTCCGGTGACCCGGGTATGAGCGTTCCGTTCGGGACCGGTGACGGTGGGCTGCCGGTTGGCGTGCAGGTGCTCGCACCAGCACTCAACGACGCCATGATGTTCCGCGTTGCGGGCGAGCTCGAACGATGTTCCCCGACAACGGGAGCCGATTCATGATCAAACGATCTGCGCCGCCCCGGCACCAACAAATTTCCCAACGATCAACCCGGTCCAGAACACAACAAATGACCGAGGTTGACCGATGACGATTGCTTACGTGAACGACGACGAGTTCCACCCGTCGAATGCCGACCACGAGCGGTGGACGAACAACGGATGGGAGATGGTCGTCGGTCTTGAGGTGCATGTCGAGCTTGCCACGAAGACGAAGCTCTTTTCTGCGTCGCCGAACCGCTTCGGCGACGAACCCAACACGAATATCGACCCCGTCACCTTGGGGCTCCCGGGTGCGCTCCCAGTGCTCAACCGCCGAGCTGTTGAGCTTGCGATGCGCCTCGGGCTTGCGCTTAATTGTCGAGTTCAGAAGTCAACGTTTGCCCGCAAGAACTACTTCTACCCCGACATGCCGAAGGCGTATCAGATCAGTCAATATGAAGAGCCGATCGCCGCCGACGGATGGCTTGACCTGCCCAATGGATTTCGGGTCGGCATCGAGCGCGGTCACCTTGAGGAGGACACAGGCAAGTCCACCCATGTTGGTGGCGTTGGCGGACGGATTCACGGCTCGGACTACTCGCTCATCGACTTCAACCGTGCCGGCGTTCCCCTAGTCGAAATCGTCAGTCGCCCAGACATCCGTCACCCCGATCAGGCCAAGGCCTACGCAACCGAGCTCCGTGCGATCCTTGTGGCGATTGGCGCGTCCGACGCGAAAATGGAGGAGGGTTCCATGCGCGTCGATGCCAACGTGAGCGTCCGTCGGCCGGGGGCCGATTTCAGCACACGATGTGAGATCAAGAATGTCAACTCGGTTCGGTCGCTCGGCCGGGCCATCGAGTACGAGGCAAAGCGCCAGATCACCCTCCATGAGGCCGGTGAGCCGGTTATCCAGCAAACCCGCCACTGGGACGAGAACGACGGCAAGACGCACACCCTGCGCTCGAAGGAAGATGCCGACGACTACCGATACTTCCTAGAGCC
>Ga0115572_10000536_pt1 | contig 32188 bp, 31 predicted proteins | sample COGITO_mtgs_1206_FD_88681 | JGI IMG/M metagenome (GOLD analysis project Ga0115572, IMG submission 88681) | Pelagic marine microbial communities from North Sea - COGITO_mtgs_120607 | ecosystem: Environmental > Aquatic > Marine > Epipelagic | place: Germany:Helgoland, sampling site Kabeltonne... | reverse complement strand
TCGGCAACGGTTGTGTTAACGCTTAAGCGTGGGCGTATGCTTGATAGTGAAGAAGTTGACTCTATAGTTGATATTATTGCTTCAGCTGTCCAAGGATTATCACCATCGCGTGTCACGGTTACAGACCAAAATGGTCGTTTATTAAATTCAGGCTCTCAAAGTTCGCTAGCTGCTCGCTCAAGAAAAGAGTACGACATTGAACGTAAGCGTGAACAAGAATACCTACAAAAAATTGACAGTATCTTAATGCCTGTTATTGGTATGGGTAATTATACCGCGCAAGTTGATTTAAGCATGGACTTTAGCGCCATTGAGGAAACGCAAAAACGTTACAATCCAGACTTACCTGCGGTAAGAAGTGAAACTACATTTGAAGAGAACAATATCGGCGGCCTAGCTGTTGGTATACCTGGGGCACTAACAAATCAACCGCCAACTAATTCAAACATCCCAGAAGTTGCAGGACAAGGTGGCGCTGGCTCTGGTACTACACCAAGCAGTAGCCATAAAGAAGCAACACGTAACTATGAATTAGACACCACTATTTCACATAAACGTCAGCAAACAGGGGTTATTCGTAGAATTAGTGTATCAGTTGCAGTCGATTACTTACCCACAGTAGGTGAGAACGGCGAAACAACGATGGTGCCGCGCTCTGTTGAAGCATTGTCAAATATTCGTCGTCTATTGCAAGGTGGAGTGGGTTTTGATTTGCAACGTGGTGATGCACTCGAAGTTGTTACCGTACCATTCGTACGTGAAGAGTTAGCTGTTGCAGAAGAAATACCGCTTTGGGAGCAAAGCTGGTTTATGAAAGTGGTACGTTTAGCTTTAGGTGCACTGGTTATTATTGTACTGATAATGGCGGTTGTTAAACCAATGTTGAAACGCCTGATTTACCCAGATGATACGCTAGAAGAGTATGATGATGACGCGTTAAGCTCAGGTGTAGACATTGGCGACAACACACTTGATATGCTAAATAAAGACTTTGATTCTGCTTCGGTTGGCTTTGCAAGTGATGGTACACTACAGTTACCAGACCTTCATGGCGATGAAGATTTACTCAAAGCGGTACGAGCTTTAGTTGCCAATGAACCAGAATTATCATCACAAGTAGTGAAAGCGTGGTTAACAGAAGATGACTGATCAAGAGCCAGAACAAAAACAATTACCGGCAGCCTTTGACGTTGATAAACTAGATGGAGTTGATAAGGCCGCCATCTTACTACTTAGCTTATCAGAAGAAGATGCAGCTCAAATACTTAAGCACTTAGAACCAAAACAAGTGCAAAAAGTGGGCATGGCTATGGCTGCCATTGATGACCTATCACAAGCTAAAATAAGTGCAGTTCATAATCTATTTATCGAACAAATTCAGAGCTTCAGTACAATAGGCTTCCAGTCTGAAGACTTTATTAAAAAAGCCCTAACAGCTGCGCTAGGTGAAGATAAAGCAGCTAGTTTGATAGACCAAATTGTGATGGGGTCAGGTGCAAAAGGCCTAGACTCATTGAAATGGATGGACTCCAAACAGGTTGCTAACATTATTCGAAATGAGCACCCTCAGATACAAACGATTGTATTGTCTTATTTAGAGCCAGAGCAATCAGCGGAAATTCTTGCTCAGTTCCCAGAGAAAGTTAGGCTAGATTTGACCATGCGAATAGCTAACCTTGAAGAAGTTCAACCAGCGGCATTACAAGAGCTGAATGAAATCATGGAGAAACAGTTTGCTGGTCAAGCCGGAGCACAAGCAGCCAAAATGGGTGGCTTAAAAGCTGCTGCAGATATATTGAACTACTTGGATACGAATGTTGAAGGCCAATTAATGGACTCAATTCGTGAGCATGATGAAGAGATGTCACAACAGATTCAAGATTTAATGTTTGTCTTTGAAAACTTAATGGATGTAGAAGATAGAGGCATCCAAGCTATCTTACGCGAAGTGCAACAAGATGTATTAATGAAAGCTATTAAAGGGACTGATGAAGGCCTTAAGGATAAAATTCTTGGTAATATGTCCAAACGTGCAGCTGATATGCTAGCTGATGATTTAGAAGCAATGGCACCTGTACGCATAAGTGAAGTTGAAGCTGCGCAAAAAGAGATTTTATCTACAGCACGACGCTTAGCTGATTCTGGCGAGATTATGCTCGGTGGTGGCGGTGGTGAGGAGTTCTTGTAAACCATGAATAAGCCTCGCTCTACTCAAGGTCAGCCATTAACTGCTAATGAAGCTGATGAGTTATTACAAAATTGGCCTATCCCCGATGTAACGCAAGACACTCGTAAATTTGACGGTCGCTCTACAGCGTTTGGTACACCACTGGCACAGTTGTATAAAAAAGAAGTTAAAGAACCAATTGAAGAGCCAGAACCTGAAGAAGCATTGCCTAACCTTACAATGGCTGAGCTTGAACGCATTCGTCAAGATGCTTACGAAGAAGGCTTAAAACAAGGTCATGAACAGGGTTATATTGATGGTTTTGAAAAAGGGGTTTCTGAAGGGAAAGAAGCAGGTTACAAAGAAGGAGTTGAGCTTGGTAAAACACAAGGTCAAGAGGAAGTCAAACCGCTTATAGAAGAGCAATTAACAGCTTTAAAATCACTTATTGATAGCTTAACCGCACCGCTAAATAAGGTAGACGAAGAGGCTGAAAAGCAATTAATACAACTTGCTGTCATGCTTGCCGAAGCATTGATATATCAAGAAGTAAAAACCTCACCTGAGGTGTTGTTACATAGCTTAAAGCAGTGCATTGATGCACTCGGTGAACAACAACAAGCTGTTCGTATACACCTTAACCCAGATGATATTGAATTGGTGAAAAATAGTTATGGTGAGCAAGCGATCGTTGAAAGTCAATGGCAGCTTATCCCTGAGCCAACGCTTGAACGCGGAGGTTGCCAAGTCAAAACACCTCAGTCATCGGTAGATATGACGCTTAAAACTCGTGTCAAAGAAACGTTGGATAGCTTTTTGCATAGTAGTGGTATCTAAGCTAATAATTGGTTTGTAATGAACACACAACCTCTCCCATTGAGCGAGCGCTTACAGGGTTACCAAAAGCATATTCATAGTCCAACGCCAGCAGTTGCAGGCATTCTTACGCGCGTAGTAGGTTTAACGTTAGAGGCAAAAGGGCTTCGTGCCCCTGTTGGCAGCCAATGCAAAATTGAAACTATGCGTGGTTTTGTAGACGCTGAAATTGTAGGTTTTAACGACCAAACTCTTTATCTGATGCCTAACGATCATATTTCAGGCGTGCTGCCAGGTGCGCGTGTGATACCACAAATCAATGAAACGGGTTTGCCTGTTGGTATGTCATTATTAGGCCGTGTTGTCGATGGTCTAGGCCGTCCGCTTGATGGCTTAGGACCTATCAATGCCGAGCATTATTTAAAATTCGCACAAAACACCATCAATCCACTTTCTCGCAGACCCATTAGTCAACCAATGGATGTGGGAGTTCGTGCTATTAATTCAGTCATTACTGTTGGGCAAGGGCAACGTATGGGACTGTTTGCAGGCTCTGGTGTGGGTAAATCAGTGTTATTAGGCATGATGACTCGAGGTTCTGAGGCGGATGTTATTGTGGTCGGGTTAGTAGGGGAGCGTGGACGAGAAGTAAAAGAGTTTATTGAAGAAATTCTTGGCGTTGAAGGGCGCAAGCGCTCTGTTGTAGTTGCAGCCCCCGCTGATGCATCACCTTTAATGCGTTTAAAAGGCTGTGAAAGTGCAGTAACGATAGCAGAGTATTTTCGCGATCAAGGCCTCAATGTTTTATTGCTCCTAGACTCGGTGACGCGATATGCCATGGCGCAACGTGAAATAGCCTTGGCTGTAGGTGAGCCACCTGCGACGAAAGGTTATCCACCTTCGGTTTTTGCCAAGCTTCCTGCGCTGGTGGAACGAGCAGGTAATGGCGGCGAAGGGCAAGGTTCAATTACCGCATTTTTTACAGTACTCAGTGAAGGGGATGATATGCAAGACCCTATTGCTGATGCAGCTCGTGCAATATTGGATGGCCATATCGTATTGTCACGTGATTTAGCTGATAGTGGGCATTATCCAGCAATAGACATTGAAAAATCTATTTCTCGAGTTATGCCACAAGTAGTTTCGGAGCCGCATATGCAGCAAGCAAGAGTATTAAAACAAGTTTATTCTATGTATCAGCAAAACAAAGATATGATCACTCTGGGCGCTTATCAAAAAGGCACTGATCAAATGCTTGATCAAGCAATTAATATGATGCCACGTGTCAATGCTTTCTTACAGCAAGGAATGAAAGACGTGATTAGTTATGATGAAGGATTGCAAGGACTTGCACAGTTACTAGGGCAATCATAATGGCAAATAATAAACTTAATTTACTGCTAAAGATGGAAAAAGACAAAGAAGAATCTTTACGCATGCATTACCTTCAAGCGCAGCAGCACTTTCAATCTAATCAACAAAAGCTGCAAGGACTCAATAACTTTAGAATGGAGTATACACAACAGCTTCATATTAAAGGCCAATCCGGATTAAGCAGTGCCGGTTTTAGTCAGTATCATGCCTTTATCGCGAAGATTGAAGAAGCTATTCGCCAGCAAGCCAGTACGGTGAATACAGCGAGGCAGGTTGTGAGCCAGCGACAAAGTTTGTGGTTAAAGCAACAGGTAAAAGCGAAGGCGATTGAAAAACTAATTGAAAAACAACAGCAAAAAGCAACTGCGATTGAATTAAAAAATGAGCAACGAATGCTTGATGAATTTTCATTGAACCAATTTTTTCAAAAGCGTAATGCACTTTAGTTGTTAAAATATTAATAGTAGGCACGTATATTGCTTTTGTTACATATGACGTCTTTATTTTGGCAAGCTGCGGCGGCAAATTGCCACATTTTAATGTAGGTGAATTATGGCGATTAATGATCTATCAGCACTCATTTCAACAGAGCAAGATATTAAATTTGCTAAAAAAGAGCAATCACAACAAGCTGCTATTGATGAAAAGTCAGGCTCAGAGAGTGACTTTTTCTCTCAATTACAAAGCGCTAATAATGCCGTTGAAGAGCCTAATAAAAAAAGTAAAGGCCCAGAGTCATCAGTTTCAAGCGAAAGTGATACTAAAGACGCTAAGCAACCAAAGCAAAAAACAGAGCAGGCGGCTGTTATTTCTGGTGATGATATGCTCGCTCAAATTAACGCTGCAAACAATCTTGATACCCGTGTGAGTACATCAGAGTCAAATAAGCCTTTGACTTCAGTAAGTGACTTAATTGATAAATATGCTCAGGAAAGCCTTGATCCAAAAGATATTAAACCTAAAGCCCCGCGCCCCATTGACGACGTTACTCCAATCATAAACCTGCCTTTAGAAGACGATAGCAGTGAAGGTTTAACTAATAAATCAGCTATACCTGGCGATAAGTCGGCAGTTGCGGAAGCAATTGATAAAAACCTAAAACAAATCGGGTTTCCCGAAGATGCCGTCACACCTATTGTTGATGATGTTAAAACTATAAAAGTTCCAGAAGCACAGAATGTGACTAATAAAGTAGCCAGTACTGCTGACATTCCTAGCATTAACGCCTCTGCTGAAGACGTTAAAACTGCACAGCCACTAACTGCATTTTTGGCTCAAGAGTCAGTAGCTAACACTTCAAAGGGTGAAGCCGCGGTATTAAAGGCACAAACAAATAACAATAAAATAGATGAAGCTAATAAGACAGTATTAACGAATTCAGATACAGCAATAAAAGATCCAACAAAACTAATTAGTGGAAAGGAAGAAGTAGCTCCGCAAGTGCAGACATCTTCATCAAAAACTGCTACTAAACAAAGCGCAGCTGTAATAGATGAGGCGTTAGTAAATAACTCAGCTGGAAATGATAAAACCGATTTTAAATCAGTGGTTTCAGCTCAGGTGGGTGATGCTAAAAATAGTATTGAAACACCTGAAAAGCAAATAAAAGACTCGCAAGAGGTTGCTAAGCCTGCAGTTAAAAATGGTGTCGAAGCCAATACAGCACAAATGCAAGATACAGCTAAAATAGCAAAAACAGAAGGTATTGAACCTGCTTTGGCTAAGGATGCTCAAGCATTAAAAGACGCATTTATTGCAGCTCAATCACCTACAACATCGGCTTCAGTTAAGGCGACTCAGTCTACTTCGGCAATCGCAAACAGCCCTGAAGTGAATCAAACGGTTATGAAGCTCCTCAATGCAGAAACAGACGTTTTAACAGATAGCGATGCAATTATTTCTCGTTTGACAACAGAGCAACGTGCCATGTTGCAAACGCAAGTAAATGCGGTGTTGAGTCAAGGAGTTGATAAACAAGGCTTAGCGAATCTAAAACACACTGTTTCACAATTTATTGCGAATAATAATTCAGCTAACACAGCACAAAATGTAGATGCTACTTCGAGTTTTAACGCGGCAGAGTTTAGTGACGACATTGCGAATTTAACAACAGGACAGAAGCAGGCTTTATCTGAACAGCTTCAGCAGTTTATTGCGACTGAGAAACCTCAGGGTGCGGTGTTAAATCAAGTGAAAGCGGCTTTAGGTGTGCTTAATGAAGATAAAATAAGCATGAATAAAGAGCCAGCAGCTACCTCGAAAGAGCCCGCAGTGGTTGCACAACCTATAGCGACTAATCAGGTCGAAACAGCTAAGTCACAATCGGGACAAGCGACATTTGTTAAGATGACTGCGCAAGAGCAAGCTATTAACTCTGACGTTCAGCAAGATATAGCAAAAGAAGCATTGATAGCAGACGATGAGAATATCGAGCAGTTAGCATCTAAAGAAAGTAATGCAGTGCGTGTAAATCAATTATTTACACAAGTGACAAATACAGCCAACACCTCAATAACCCAATCTATAAATGAGGCGATTGATCAGCGTCACTCTGAAGAGCTTGGTAATATGCAGGTGCTTAATGCGCAACAAACCAGCGCTACGTCACAAACAAAACAAGTGAATGTAGATCCTACTTTACTGCAAGCACTGAATATTGTTAAAAGTGATGCGGCAAAATTATTACAAGAACGGGTAAGCGCTTTACTTAGCATTAATAATAAAGAAGCTGAAATACGATTAGATCCGCCAGAAATGGGCAGCATGCAAATTCGTATTCGCAGCGATGCAGAGCAGGCACAAATAAATTTTGTTGTGCAAAACCAACAAGCCAAAGAAGCACTAGAGCAGTCAATGCCTAAATTACGCGAAATGCTCGCGGAGCAAGGTATTGAGCTTGGAGAGAGCAATATCCAACAAGGTGATAGTCAAGGTAATGCTGACGAACAAGAGCAGCAACAAGGACGCGGACAACTTGCATCTAATAGTCAAAATGATGATGGAGCCTCGGATTCTCAACCAAGTGCGCAAAGCTCAGGTCAACAATCTTCATCTTCAATAGATTACTATGCCTAACACCTGCTATTATAAAGGTATAAAAATAACTAATTAGTTCTTAGTTTAAGATGTTTCTGGCGCATTGAACTATATGAGTAACAAAAATAAAGTCTGGTTTATCGACAAAGCCACTTTAGATATGGAGTTGTAATTAGACTTGGTCTATATGTTATTTATATCGAAATGTTTAAAAAGAGTTGCTTGAGATATCTTCTTTATTCTAAGCTCTGATGAAATAGCTTGATGGGTTAACATAGTTGTTTTATTACCCACTTTTAAGGCAGTAAGGAATTATAATGGCTGAAGAAGCAAATTTAGAAATAGAAGAAGGCGGTAAAAGTAAGAAGAAGCTCATTATAATCATTGCCGTCGTTGTTTTATTGATTGCAGGTGGAGTTGGGTTTTTCTTAATGTCAGGTTCAGATGAACCTGCTGAAACATTAGCAGATGAAACAGTTGCTACAGAAGAAGTTGAATCGTCTAATAATGCCAAGATCGGCAGTGCCCTTTATGTGGCAATGCCCAGACCTTTTGTTTTTAATGTGCCAGGTGCAAGTAGAGATCGCGTAGTACAAATTAAAGTTCAGCTTTTAGTTCGTGGTGATGTAAATGAAGAAGTAGCAAAAAGACATATCCCATTGATTGAAGGTACATTGTTAAGTGTTTTTTCTACCACAACGGCTGACGAGCTTGGCACCAGTGAAGGTAAAGAGACGTTACGAGTTGCTGCACTTGAAAAAGTACAAACTGCATTAAATGATGTTGAAGGCAGTAAAGTAATTGAGCGGGTTTTATTTACCGGCTTTGTAATGCAATAAGGGGCCTGCGTGAGCGATTTATTATCCCAAGACGAAATTGATGCGCTATTACACGGTGTTGATGAAGTCGAAGAGGAAGATATAGAAGATGGTGAAGAAGGTGGTGGTGGTAACACACTGCAATACGACTTTTCTTCCCAAGACCGTATCGTTCGTGGACGTATGCCAACGCTCGAAATTGTTAACGAGCGTTTTGCCCGACATATGCGAATAAGCTTATTCAATATGATGCGCCGCACGGCTGAAGTGTCGATCAATGGCGTACAAATGATAAAGTTCGGTGAATATATTCACACTTTATTTGTACCTACTAGCCTTAATATGGTTCGCTTTCGCCCACTCAAAGGGACAGGCTTAATAACCATGGAAGCGCGGTTAGTATTTATCTTGGTAGACAACTTTTTCGGTGGTGATGGTCGCTACCACGCTAAGATTGAAGGCCGTGAGTTCACTCCAACAGAACGTCGTATTGTGCAAATGCTACTAAAAATAATTTTTGAAGATTATAAAGAAGCATGGGCACCGGTTATGGACGTTTCCTTTGAATACCTCGATTCTGAAGTCAACCCAGCAATGGCAAACATTGTTAGTCCAACAGAAGTTGTCGTGATTAGCTCTTTCCATATAGAGCTTGATGGCGGCGGTGGGGATTTCCATATCGCACTGCCATACTCAATGCTTGAACCTATTCGTGAATTACTTGACGCTGGTGTACAGTCTGACACTGAAGATACTGATCTTCGTTGGAGTAAAGCATTACGTGATGAAATAATGGATGTTGAAGTTGAGCTTTCTACGCAATTGCTTGAAGTGGAGCTGAATTTAGCACAAATAATGGAATTTAAAGCGGGTGATATTATCCCTGTAGAAATGCCAGAGCATATCACTGTGTTTGTTGAGGATTTACCAACATTTAGAGCGAAAATGGGTCGCTCTCGTGACAATGTGGCATTACAAATTAGTGAAAAAATTAAACGACCTGAGTCAGTTAAATCAGAATTACACGTCTTTACAAAAGGCGGTAAAAAACTTGATTCAGATGCCGAGTTAGCAGAACTAGAAGACGATCTACACCTCTCTGAAGGTGTGGATTTAGACTGGTAAAGAAAAGGTTTAAAAGTATGAGTGATGACCAAGATACTATGGATGAATGGGCAGCAGCCCTAGCTGAAGCAGAAGGCACTGATGACGGTGCGGATGCACAAGTTGCAGAGCTTGATGAGCTTAGTGACGCTAAACACGAAATGAGTACGGAAGAAAAACGTAAGCTTGATACTATTTTAGACATTCCAGTGACTATTTCTATGGAAGTGGGTCGTTCTAAAATTAATATCCGTAACTTATTACAATTAAATCAGGGCTCAGTGGTCGAGCTTGATCGGGTTGCGGGTGAACCGCTTGATGTTTTGGTAAATGGCACATTAATAGCGCACGGTGAAGTTGTTGTGGTAAATGACAAGTTTGGTATTCGCCTTACTGACGTTATCAGCCAAGTTGAACGGATCAAAAAATTACGATGAGTGGTTGGATTATACTATCTTCCACAGTTAGTACTGTTACTCCATCGGCAACCCCGATGGGGGACATTGTATCAATGGCTATGTCACTGATCACGGTGTTAGTGTTGATTATTGTACTCGCAATCATGGTAAAAAAGGTAAACCCTAATTTAACCAACAGCGATGAATTTAAAGTTGTTCGTAGTTTGCCACTCAGTACACGAGAACGTTTGATGGTAGTTGAGATTGATAACGCTCAGCATTTATTAGGCGTCACACCTCACAGTATTAATTACCTATTGAAGCTGGAAACACCCTTAACAGAAAAAGAACTACCTGCTTTGGTCAAACGATTTGGTAATTTACTAAACTCTAATCAGAATAAAAAGAACGCATAATATGATGAAGTGGCTGCTAATACTCATTAGTCTCGTATTTATACCAACAGTTAACGCTGAGGGTATTGAAGCGCTAAATATCACCACAAACCCAGACGGCTCGCAAGACTACTCAGTCACGTTACAAGTACTTGCAATTATGACTGCGCTGAGCTTTATTCCGGCAGCGGTCATTATGATGACGTCATTCACACGTATCATCGTGGTATTAGCTATTTTACGTCAAGCAATTGGTTTACAGCAAACACCTTCGAATCAAATTTTACTTGGTATGTCCTTGTTTTTGAGCATATTCATAATGGCGCCCGTATACCAAAAGGTGAATGAGCAAGCCATTGAACCTTATATGAATGAGCAAGTGACATCAATACAAGCATTGGAGCTTGCGAAAGAACCAATGAAGGCATTTATGCTGTCGCAAGTTCGTATTAAGGATATAGAAACGTTTGCTAAAATAGCTGGCTATGACAAATTGGACTCTCCCGAGGCTACGCCAATGATAGTGCTAATCCCAGCCTTTGTGACCAGTGAGTTACAAACTGCTTTTATTATTGGTTTTATGTTTTTTATTCCATTCTTAATTGTGGATTTAGTGGTTGCATCAGTTTTGATGGCCATGGGTATGATGATGCTTTCACCCATGATCGTTTCATTACCCTTTAAAATTATGCTGTTTGTTTTAGTTGATGGTTGGAGCCTCGTGATGGGGACGCTCGCAAAAAGTTTCGGCCTTGGGGTCTAGCGATGGTTTTTACATTGGCAATAACACGGCACAAGGAGTAACCCATGGAACCGGAAATTTTCGTTGATATTCTTAGTGACGCACTATTTTTAGTCATTAAATTGGTTTCAGCAATTGTTGTACCTGGGTTGTTAGTGGGTTTGGTTGTTGCAGTATTCCAGGCGGCAACATCAATTAATGAGCAAACATTGAGTTTTTTACCTCGCTTATTAATTACCATAAGTGCACTCATTGCAGGTGGTCATTGGTTAACCCAAGAGCTTATGGACTTTTTTACCCGGTTAATAATGATTATTCCAGAAATCGCGGGCTGATATGGATTTCCCATTTTCAGTTATAATTCAGTGGCTCAGTGATTTTTTATTACCATTGGTGCGAATTAGTTCGATGATTATGGTAATGGCAGGTATCGGCGCTAAAAATGTACCTACCCGAATAAAAATGGGGCTTGCTGTTGTTACTACTTTTTTAGTTGTACCTGTACTGCCTCCCGCCAGTTTTAATGATTTGTTTTCATTTCAAATGCTGCTTGTCGTTATTCAACAAATGTTAATCGGTATTGCTATAGGTTTTGCCTCATTGTTGATGTTGAATACCTTTGTGCTTGCAGGTCAAATATTGGCAATGCAAACCGGTTTAGGTTTCGCCTCTGTTGTTGACCCTTCAAACGGTATGAGTGTACCTGCGGTTGGTCAATTCTATTTAATTTTAGCTACTTTGTTATTCTTTGTTTTTAACGGCCATTTAATGATGATTCAAATGGTCGTTCATAGCTTTAATGTCCTCCCGATTGATGGCAGTTGGTGGGCAGTTGACCATTATTGGGATATTGTCACCTGGGGTGGATGGATGTTCACTACAGCTTTGGTACTTTCATTAGCACCACTGACAGCCATGTTAGTCATCAATATGTCTTTTGGCGTAATGACACGTGCTGCACCTCAATTAAATATTTTTTCTATCGGTTTCCCTTTTACCCTTGTTGCTGGTCTTGTGATTATATGGGCAACATTAGGAAACTTTATTACTCAATATGAATTCCAGTGGTTAAAAATGGTTGAGTTAATGTGTACTTTAGTTGGTTGTTCACCCTAGGAGCGCACTATGGCTGAAGATTCAGGTCAAGAAAAAACAGAAGAACCCACGGGTAAGAAAATTTCAGAGTCTAAGAAAAAGGGCCAAATAGCGCGCTCGAAAGAGCTCGGAACCATGTTTGTGTTGATTTTTTCTGCGATTTCTTTGTTGATGTATGGACCTGAAATTGGCAAGGGGCTTTATAACATCATGGGTCGTATGCTCAGCTTAAACCGGAATGAAACCTACGATACAACAAAAATGTTTTCCGTATGGGGATCAGTTGCTGATGCGCTTGTGTTTCCTATGGCCATGTTTGTATTTATTATTGTTCTTGCGGGTATCATCGGAAACACCCTACTAGGCGGCTTTAATTTTAGTTGGCAAGCAGCGGCACCTAAAGCCAGTAAAATGTCACCAGCTAAAGGGATCAAACGAATGTTTGGGCCGCAAGCGGGTGTTGAGCTGGTTAAGTCAATTTTAAAGTTTGCTGTTGTAGCTGGGTTTGCAGTATTTCTGATCAACACTTTCTTTGATGAGATTTTGCATTTAAGTATCGAAAGTGCACCAGGTAACATTATTCATGCACTTGAGATTTTGGCGTGGATGTTTTTAGGTCTGACGTGTACTTTAACGATTATTGCAGCAATTGACGCTCCTTACCAAAGCCATACCCACCATAAGCAACTCAAAATGACCCTTCAAGAAGTGAAAGATGAGTATAAAAATTCAGAGGGTGATCCACAGATCAAAGCTCGTATAAGGCAAACACAAAGGCAAATGTCACAGCGTAGAATGATGCAGGACGTACCTGATGCCGATGTTGTTGTCACTAACCCAACTCATTACTCTGTTGCATTAAAATACGATACAGAGCGTGCAGGGGCACCTATCGTCGTTGCCAAGGGAGTAGATGAGCTTGCAATGCAAATCAGAAAAATAGCCAAAGGTAATGAAGTGCCCGTTGTTGAATCGCCAATGCTGACGCGTGCTCTTTATCATACTGCTGAGGTTGGCGAGCAAATCCCTGATCAATTATTCACAGCGGTCGCACAAGTATTAGCGTACGTATTTCAGCTAAAACGCTTTCGAAAAGGGCGAGGAAAACGGCCAACACCACTTGATAAAACACTGCCTATCCCAGATGCTTATAAATACTAAGTGTGCTTTATTTTAATAATGCAGTAACTTGGAATAGTTATTGCAAAATCCGTACAGTGTCAATTTTTTGAAATTGTAGAGTTATGGAATTTAAAGCTGTATTACAACAACTTAATAAAGATAAGAAAGAGTATGCAAAAGGCGTTGGCACGCCTTTACTAGTGCTCGCTGCGCTAGGGATGGTTATTTTACCTCTACCTCCATTCTTACTTGATATTCTTTTTTCGTTTAATATAGCCCTCGCTTTAGTGGTTTTATTGGTTACTGTTTACACCATGAAGCCGGTCGACTTTGGTATGTTCCCAGCGGTATTACTTATCGCAACCATTATGCGTTTGGCGCTTAATGTTGCCAGTACACGGGTGGTATTACTTGAAGGTCATAATGGCGGTGATGCTGCTGGTAAGGTAATTGAAGCCTTTGGCTCTGTGGTTATCGGTGGTAACTATGCTGTTGGTCTTGTCGTATTCTTAATTCTCATTATTATCAACTTTGTTGTAATCACCAAAGGTGCTGGACGTATCTCAGAAGTATCAGCGCGATTCACGCTTGACGCTATGCCTGGTAAACAAATGGCAATCGATGCAGACCTAAATGCTGGTTTTATTAGTGCAGAGCAAGCACGAGACCGCCGTGAGGAAGTAACTCGAGAAGCGGATTTCTACGGCTCAATGGATGGTGCGAGTAAGTTCGTAAAAGGCGATGCGATCGCTGGTATTGTTATTTTAATCATTAATATTATTGGTGGCTTATTTGTTGGCATGATCCAACATGACCTTTCGTTTGGTCGTGCGATGGAAGTGTACACATTATTGACCATCGGTGATGGATTAGTTGCTCAGTTACCTTCGTTACTTTTATCAATCGGTACTGCGATTGTTGTTACGCGTCAAAATGAATCGCTGAATATGGGCGATCAGTTTAAGAGCCAGCTTGGCAACGAGAAATCTTTGTTTATTGCATCTGGTATTTTAATCGTAATGGGCTTAGTACCTGGCATGCCACATTTTGCCTTTTTAAGTTTAGGTGCACTACTAGGCTACCTTGCTTATTACACGCAGCAAAGCAAGCTTAAAGAAGCGGCCGCAAAAGATGAAGAAGCTGCAAACGGTGGTCCAGCAGGAACTGGAGTTGCGAATAAACAAGAACAAAAAGAGCTTGGTTGGGATGATGTACAGCAAGTGGATGTAATTGGTTTAGAAGTGGGTTACCGCCTAATTCCGTTGGTTGATCAATCACAAGGCGGTGAACTGTTAAACCGCATTAAAGGCGTTCGTAAGAAGCTTTCACAAGAGCTTGGCTTTTTAGTTCCTCCGGTACACATTCGCGACAACCTAGAGTTAGACCCTAATGCATACAGAATAACAATGATGGGCGTATCAAGTGGAGAAGGTGAACTTAAGCATGGCGATGAGCTTGCTATCAATCCAGGCCAAGTATTTGGCCCAATTAAAGGGATTGAAACAAAAGATCCCGCGTTCGGCTTGGATGCTGTATGGATCAAAGCAAATCAAAAAGATGAAGCGCAGTCATTAGGCTATACGGTTGTTGATGCAGCCACTGTTGTTGCAACACATATTAGCCAGTTATTAACCAATAGCGCCGCACTTTTACTTGGTCATGAAGAAGTTCAAAATTTATTAGATATGCTTGCTAAGAGTCACCCGCGCTTAGTGGAAGGTCTGGTGCCAGATGTGCTACCACTGACAACAGTAGTAAAAGTATTACAAAATTTACTTAACGAAGGTGTTGCAATACGTGATATGCGTTCCATTGTTCAGACACTTGTTGAGTATGGTCCAAGAAGCCAAGACCCAGATGTACTAACGGCTGCAGTGAGAATTTCATTGCGTAGATTAATCGTTCAAGATGCTGTTGGTATGTCTTCAGAAATCCCAGTCATAACTTTGGCGCCTGAGTTGGAACAGATGTTGCATCAGTCACTTCAAAATGCAGGCGACGAAGGTGCCGGAATAGAGCCAGGACTTGCAGAGCGACTTCAACAGTCATTGAATGAAGCGCATCAGAATCAAGAAATGGCCGGTGAACCTTCGATATTGCTAACGTCAGGAATGTTACGCACTGTGTTATCTCGATTTGTTAAGTACACCATCCCAGGTTTGCGGGTAATGTCTTATCAAGAGGTACCAGACGAAAGACAGATCAAGATTGTCAGCTCAGTAGGCCAATAATTGATTTAGAAGGGTTGTGAACCATGAAAATAAAACGTTTTTTTGCTAAAGATATGCGTACCGCACTAAAAGAAGTTAAAGATGAACTAGGTGTTGATGCGGTTATTATGTCAAATAAAAAGCTAGCTAATGGCGTTGAGATTGTTGCTGCTGTTGATTACGACAAAGCTGCACCACAAGAATCAACTCCTCAGCCAGCGGCTCAAGCACAAAGCAACCCTAATAATTTTATAAAGTCAGCGCCTAAACGCGCTCCACAAGAGCCACAGGCTGCAGTTGCTGACAGTTTACAAGCATTGCTTGAGCGTCAATCACCTCGCCCTCGTTCTCCTGAGCTTGCGTCAATGTTCAACCAATCGGGTATCGATACCTCGACGCAGTTTCAACCTCAGGAAACGCAACAGCAATCTATGTACTCAGAGCAACCTAGAAGAGTTAATGAGCCGCAGGCTCACCCAGACTTTGCCCGCAGAGAGCCAGCCCCTAAGGTTCGTACTCAAGCTCATAGCTTAGGTTTTGATGATGAATTAGAAAGTGACTTTGATGATTTGGGTGCTCCTTTGCAATCGCAAACAAGCGCAGCAAATCCGCAAAGTGATGAAATGACTTCCATGCGTGATGAAATGAATGCAATTCGACAGCTACTTGAACACCAAGTCTCTGGTTTGATGCAACAAGACATGGCACGTCGTGACCCTACGCGAGCTTGTATGATTGACCGCTTGGTTGGCATGGGTATAGAACATGATGTTGCAGAGCAAATGGCGTGTTTTATTCCTGATGATGTATCACGTCAAGAGGCATGGAAAGCGTTATTGCAAATGGTTGAAAACCAAATGCACACAACCAACAATGAAATTTTACGCCAAGGCGGTGTTTATGCTTTAGTTGGGCCTACAGGTGTGGGTAAAACCACGACAGTAGCCAAATTGGCAGCACTGGGAGCGCAAAAGTATGGCGCAGATAAAGTAGCGTTAATTACCACTGACACATATCGTATTGGTGCCTATGAGCAACTTGCAACTTATGGCCGAATTATTGGTTGTGGCGTAAAACAAGTAAAAGATGCTAATGAATTAGCAGAAGTTTTATACCATTTACGAAATAAGCGACTAGTATTAATAGACACGGCAGGAATGAGCCAAAGAGACTTACGGTTAACTGAGCAGCTAAACACGCTAATGCGTAATCAGCGCGTTGATATTCGTAGTTATTTAGTATTAAGCGCCACAGCACAAATTAACGTACTGCAAGAAACTGTAAGGCACTTTAAAAAAGTTCAGCTAAGTGGCTGTATTTTCACAAAACTGGATGAATCGCTTAGTTTAGGCGAGATTATTAGCATAGCGATTCAAAATCGCCTCCCAATAGGGTATCTTACTAATGGTCAACGAGTTCCTGAGGATATTCGTGTAGCAAATGCTGAAAAATTGGTTAAAAAAGCAGAACAGCTATACCTAAAAAGAACAAAAGTACAACATTCAAGGCGTCAAGCAGTAGCGTCAAGCACAGTAGGGATGTATGATTAACACAGTATTAGATCAAGCAAGTGGCCTGCGAAAGATGAGTCAAAACAATAATAACAGCGTAAAGGTTATCGCTGTTACAGGTGGTAAGGGTGGTGTAGGTAAAACTAATGTATCACTTAATACTGCAATAGCTTTAGGCCAATTAGGTAATAGGGTTTTAGTACTGGATGCCGATTTAGGCTTAGCTAATTGCGATGTGATGCTTGGTTTACGCGTAGAGCGAAATTTATCTCATGTTCTTTCTGGAGAGTGTGAGCTTGATGAAATATTAGTTGAAGGGCCTGCAGGTATAAAAATAGTCCCTGCTACTTCTGGTTCTCAAAGCATGGTCGAGCTATCACCTTCTGAGCATGCCGGGTTAATTCGTGCATTTAGTGAGTTGAACACTGAGTTTGATATTTTAATTGTTGATACTGCTGCAGGTATCTCTGATATGGTGCTGAGCTTTTCACGCGCAGCGCAAGACGTTATGGTTGTTGTTTGCGATGAACCGACTTCGATAACAGATGCTTATGCATTAATTAAAGTGCTCAGTCGTGAGCATGGTGTTTACAAATTTAAAATAGTTGCCAATATGGTGCGCAGCATGCGCGAAGGCCATGAGCTATTTGCCAAACTTTCCAAAGTAACAGATCGCTTTTTAGATGTTTCAATGGAGCTGGTTGCAACCGTGCCATATGATGAGAATATGCGTAAATCTACTCGTCGGCAAAAGGTCATTGTGGAGTTGTTCCCTAACTCCCCAGCAGCTGTTGCATTTAAAACATTAGCGACAAAAGCAGTAAAATGGCCTATACCTAATCAACCATCAGGCCATTTAGAGTTCTTCATAGAAAAATTAGTAAACGGCTAACTATGACTGCATCGGTGAATAAAGCGATGGGATATCAATCAACAGTAAATTTAAATGCAATTATTGAGAAGCATGCTTCACTAGTTAAAAAAGTAGCATGTCATCTCATTGCGCGTTTACCTCCAAGCGTGCAACTAGATGATTTAATACAAGCTGGTATGATTGGATTGATTGAAGCGTCGAAAAATTTCGATACCTCTAAAGGTGCTAGCTTTGAAACCTTTGCTGGTATACGAATTCGTGGTGCGATGCTTGATGAAATGCGCCGTGGTGACTGGGCTCCACGCTCGGTTCATCGTAACAGCCGAATGGTCGCAGAGGCCATTTCTGGGCTAGAAAGCGAACTCAACCGTGAACCTAAAGACTTTGAAGTTGCTGAAAAACTTGATATTACGCTTGATGAGTACCATCATATCCTTAGTGATGTAAATTCGAGTAAAGTACTAGGGATTGAGGATTTAGGAGTTGATGAAGACGTTATAACTCCTGTTGGTCAAGATTTTGCACTGGACAAGCCGTTTAATAACGTTAAGAATGAACGTTTTAATGAATCCTTGTTAGCTGCGATAAAGTCTTTGCCAGAGCGAGATGGGCTAGTGCTCTCGCTATATTACAATGATGAAATGAATTTAAAAGAAATTGGGCACATACTCGATGTAAGTGAATCGCGTGTGAGCCAGATACATGGTCAGGCGATGATTAAGCTAAAAGCAAAAATCAATGACTGGATAAACTAGAAGTAAGTAAATATAGGTTTAGACCTCACCGGAGGATGTTTTGGATAAAAACATGAAAATTCTTGTTGTTGATGATTTTTCGACGATGAGACGTATCATCAAAAATCTTTTAAGAGATTTAGGCTTTACAAACGTACAAGAAGCTGACGATGGTTCAACAGCTTTACCCATGTTACAAAATCAAGAATTTGATTTTGTTGTAACCGATTGGAATATGCCGGGCATGCAAGGTATTGATTTATTACGTGCTATCAGAGCTGATGGTACGCTTAAACATATCCCTGTATTAATGGTGACAGCAGAAGCTAAAAAAGAACAAATTGTTGCTGCTGCCCAGGCCGGTGTTAACGGCTACATTGTAAAACCTTTTACTGCTGCAACACTGAAAACCAAATTGGAAAAAGTGTTCGAGCGCCTAGGCTAAATAAATAGGAGAGGCTTATGTCAGCACTTGCTGCGCCTCAGATCAGTTTAGAACAAGCCCGTCAGCTTGTTGTTTACCTTGAAAATGGCGAACAAGAAAAAGCTGACCAGCTAATTATTGATGCGGCTTCTCAAGAGCAATCTGAGTTGTTTGCTGAAGTGGGAAAGTTAACGCGTCAACTTCATGATGCGTTAAAAAACTTTGAACTTGATACGCGCTTATCGGATTTGACGACAGATGCACTTCCAGACGCAAAGCAGCGTTTGAACTATGTTATGGAAATGACAGAAAATGCTGCCAACAAAACGATGGACGCGGTTGAAGCTAGTTTACCAATAGCTCAAGAGTTAGCAGATGAGATTGCTCATATCAAGCCTACTTGGGATCGTCTGATGAGTCGTGAAATTGAGCTCGGTGAGTTTAAAACACTTTGTCATAGTCTAGATAAATTCATGAGCCATTCTCATACTAAAACAGATGAGCTACAGGGCTTGATGACAAACGTGTTAATGGCACAAGACTTTCAAGATTTAACAGGTCAAGTTATACGAAGGGTTATTGAATTAGTTAGAGAAGTTGAAGACAGCCTAATTCACTTACTAACCGCTTTTGGTAGTCACGAGCTTGGTGGTGAAAAAATAAAGACACCTACCGAAGCCGAAGAACCGCCTGCACAAGATACACTTGCCGGCCCTGAAGGGCCTATTATTGATAAAGAATCGCGAGATGACGTAGTCAATGGGCAAGATGATGTTGACGATTTATTGTCAAGTTTGGGCTTCTAAGAGGAGAGCACTACATGAGCTTTGAAGTCGATGAAGACATTTTACAAGATTTTCTAGTTGAGGCTGGAGAAATCCTTGAGCTTTTATCAGAACAGCTAGTAGAGCTTGAAAATAATCCGGATGATACCGATTTACTGAATGCGATATTCCGCGGCTTTCACACAGTTAAAGGCGGTGCCGGTTTTTTAAGTATGACCGAATTGGTTGATGCTTGCCATGGCGCTGAAAACGTATTCGATTTGCTGCGCCAAGGTGTACGGACAGTCAACTCAGAGCTCATGGATGTGATACTGCAAGCGCTTGACACTATCAATGAAATGTTCGCGACTATTCAAAATCGTGAACAGCCTGCGCCAGCAGACCCTGAACTCCTTGCGGTATTACACAAGTTAAGTCAGCCCCCAAGTGATGACGAAAACGACGCTGTTTCAGTGCCAGATACAGTTGCAGCCGCACCAGTTGAAGAATCTGTAACTGAAGAATCAAGTGTTAACGAGGAAGATCCGTTTGCCTTTGATGAGCTATTTAATGGTGAAGTAGATAATAGTTCAACAGAAGACAACATTGATGAAATTACCGAAGATGAATTCGAAAGCTTACTCGATGAATTGCATGGTAAAGGCCAAACTCCTAAAACTGAAAGTGCTCCAGCGCAACAGAGCTCATCTGGTAATGATATAACTGATGATGAATTTGATAATTTATTAGATGAGTTACATGGTGTAGGAAGTTTTGGCGAAGTTGCTGTAGATAAGGCTCCCGTAGCTGAGCAACAAGTGAAACCACCTGAGGTGAAAAGCCCTGTTAGTGATGAATCTGGTGACGACATAAGCGATGATGAATTTGAGGCTTTGCTTGATGAACTTCATGGCAAAGGTTCAGCACCTAAAGCTGTTGCAGAGAATACAGTTGAACAGCCAGTAGCAAAACAACCAGAACCACCCAAAGCTGCACAGAAGCCTGCACCAGTTAGTAAGCCGACCCCAGCCCCGAAAGCTGTTGAAAAGCCAGCTACACCAGCAGCAACCGCTGTTAAAAAGCCACCACCACCGCAAGCTGAAACAACCGTTAGGGTGGATACAAAGCGCCTAGACGAAATAATGAACATGGTTGGTGAACTAGTATTAGTTAGAAATCGCTTAGTTAGCTTAGCAACAAATACTAATAACGAAGTGATGGGTAAGGCAATTTCTAATTTAGATGTTGTCACAGCTGACTTGCAAGGCGCGGTAATGAAAACCCGTATGCAACCAATCAAAAAGGTTTTCGGTCGATTCCCTCGTGTTGTTCGTGATTTAGCAAGAAGCTTGAAAAAAGATATCAATCTATTGCTAGTTGGTGAAGACACGGATTTAGACAAAAACTTAGTGGAAGCATTGGCAGATCCATTAGTCCACTTGGTGAGAAACTCAGTAGACCACGGTATCGAAATGCCTGATGTTCGTGAAGCAGCAGGCAAATCAAGAACGGGTACTGTAACACTATCTGCATCACAAGAAGGTGACCATATTTTACTTACCATTCGCGATGATGGTGCGGGTATGGATGCTGAAAAACTCAAGAAGATCGCAATTAGTAAGGGCGTGCTTGATCATGAGCAAGCGAGCCGCTTGTCAGATACTGAAGCGTATAACTTAATTTTTGCACCAGGTTTTTCAACTAAAGAAGAGATTTCTGATATTTCAGGCCGCGGTGTTGGCATGGATGTTGTTAAGACTAAAATTAATCAGCTAAATGGCTCTGTTAGTATTCAGTCTGAGCTTGGTGTGGGTACTATACTTGAGATAAAAGTGCCACTTACGTTAGCAATTTTACCGACCTTAATGGTTGTTGTTGGCGAGCAAACATTTGCCTTACCGCTTGCAGGTGTAAGCGAAATATTTCATTTAGACTTAACACAAACTAATGTTGTTGATGGACAATTAACAATCATTGTCCGTAAAAAGGCAATTCCATTGTTTTACTTGGAGCACTGGTTAATTAAAGGTGCCGATAGATCACAACGAAAAGCTCAAGGACACGTTGTTATAGTTCAAATAGGCACTCAAAAAGTGGGTTTCGTTGTTGACTCATTAATAGGTCAAGAAGAAGTTGTAATAAAACCATTGGATGCTCTATTACAAGGCACGCCAGGTATGGCCGGGGCAACAATCACCTCTGATGGTGGAATTGCATTGATATTAGATGTGCCGAGTCTACTGAAGTTTTATGCTGGCTAGCCCATACTTAACCTTTTATGAGAGCCTCTAGCTCTCATAGGTAAAATTTAACAAGAGTGTACCAATGGCAGTTAAAGTATTAGTTGTTGATGATTCAAGCTTTTTTCGCCGTAGAGTTAGTGAAATTCTTGAACAAGATAAGGATATCGAAGTAATTGGTTTTGCTGTAAACGGCCGAGAAGCCGTTGATAAAACCAGTCAATTACGTCCAGATGTTATTACAATGGATGTAGAAATGCCTGTCCTTGATGGAATTAGCGCTGTAAAAGAAATAATGGCAGCTAACCCAACACCTATCTTAATGTTTTCGTCATTAACGCGGGATGGTGCAACGGCAACTTTAGACGCGTTGGATGCAGGTGCTTTGGATTTTCTACCAAAGAAATTTGAAGACATAGCGCGCAATAATGAAGATGCAATAAAGCTATTACAGAATAAAGTAAAAGAAATTGGCCGTAGACGAATATCTAGATTTAGCCGCCCAGCTCCTTCGGTCTCATCGCGTACTGTACCAAGCAAAGAATCGCCTTCTCGTAGTACGGTTATTCAGCCAGATCGTACTTTTAATCGACAAACGTCACCGAGCCCAAAATCGGAGGTGCGTGCGTCGGGTAAAAAATATCAAATAGTTGCAATAGGTACATCTACAGGGGGGCCTGTTGCTCTACAAACTATCTTAACAAAATTACCTGCTAATTTTCCGCATCCAATTTTGTTAATTCAGCATATGCCTGCCGCATTTACTCCTGCGTTTGCAGCGAGATTAAATGGGCTGTGTAAAATCAAAGTAAAAGAGGCTCAACAAGGCGATAAATTAATGCCTGGTACAGCTTATTTAGCACCCGGCGGTCAGCAAATGCTGGTAGAAGGACGTGGTGGAAATAGAACGTTGCGCGTTTTTGAAGACGACAGTGCGAGGATAACTTATAAACCAAGTGTTGATGTAACATTTGCTAGTACAGCAAAAGCCTACCAAGGAGATGTATTAGCGGTTGTTTTGACAGGTATGGGCGCTGATGGTCGTGATGGTTCTCGAATGCTAAAGCAAGTCGGTGCAACTATTTGGGCGCAAGATGAAAAAAGTTGCGTGGTATATGGCATGCCTCAAGCTGTTGCAAATGCAGGTTTAGCAAGTGCAGATATTGCATTAGACGATGTCGCGAGCAGAATTATCCGTGAGATTGGTTGTGGATAAACTCTCATTTTTAGGTGTAATTGTAGCATTAGGTGCGATTGCATTTGGGTATGCTTTGGAAGGCGGTATTGTATCTGCCTTATTCAGTGGACCTGCACTTCTTATAGTTTTAGGTGGAACAATAGGGGCTGTAATGCTGCAGTCTCCTTCAAGTACATTTTTAAAAGCTTTAAAAATAAGTTATTGGGTTTTTTTTCCGCCGCGTCATGATATTGACGGAGCAATTGAACAGGTAAAACAGTGGTCAATAAAAGCTCGCCAAGAAGGGTATTTAGCGCTTGAAGACACAGCACTGAATCACCCAGATCCCTATGCGGCAAAAGGGCTTAGTTTATTAGTTGATGGAGTCAGTGATAAGGCGCTACGTGACACGTTAGAAATAGACCTGTTACTTGAGCGTGAACGTTTGCTTGAAGCAAGCCGAGTGTATGAAGCTTTTGGAGGTTACAGCCCAACTATTGGTATCTTAGGGGCTGTTTTAGGATTGATTCAAGCAATGTCGTTCATTACCGAGCCAGAGAAGTTAGGAGCGGGTGTTGCAACTGCATTTATTGCAACTATTTATGGTGTTGGTTTAGCTAATTTGTTGTTCTTGCCAATGGCTAATAAATTAAAACAGCAAGTGGAACAAAAAATGCTTTATCATGAGTCACTAGCAGAGGGTATTATGGCAATTAGCCAAGGTGATAGCCCAGCCAATATAGAGCTAAGACTAGAAGCATACCGAATTGAAAGACCAACCTTACTACCTGAGTAAAATTTCTGATGATGCGTCGTAAACTACGTAACAATAATGCCAGTAATCAACATACTGAGAGATGGTTAGTCTCTTATGCTGATTATATGACAATTATGTTTGCGTTTTTTGTTGTTATGTATGCGATGGCCATCAATAAAGAAGAAAAATTCCAAGTATTATCTGACTCATTAGAACAAGTATTTGTTAAATCTGCTCGTCAACACAGCCAAGAGGGGACGGGTGTTTCTGGCACGGGTTTACTCACAGATAGAGTGAGCCCAGAAAAAGAGCTTTTATTTGGCGAAAGTATTCAAAAACAAGAAGTAGGGCCAGAGTTACTCGATGGACAAAGTGATACAAGTAATATTAAGCAAAAGCATCTAGGTAAACCTTTAGATAGCTTACTGACAAAATTACAGTCTGCTTTAATTGATGAGATACGCGATGGTGAAGCAAGTTTAGAGTTACATCAGGATTGGCTAATCATTGAGTTAAGCTCAGGAATGTTATTTTCAAGTGGCAGTGCAGTTGCGCACTCCAGAGCTAAGTCTGTTATCAGTATGGTTAAAGACATCATTTCACCAGTGGATAACTACATTCGAGTTCGCGGCTATACTGATAATGAAACCATTCGAAATGAAATATTTCGCTCGAATTGGGAGTTATCAGTCGCTCGAGCTACCTCTATTCTGATAGAGTTGGAAAGAATGGGTATAAACCCTGCTAGAATGGCTATAGAGGGATATGGGGAGTATTCTCCTTTTGCAGATAATGCCACTGCACAAGGGCGAGCACAAAACCGTAAAGTGGTTGTTGCTTTGTCAAAATACGGGTTGCCTGAAAAAAAGACAGTTGACAGCGATGGTGCAGTAGAAGAAGCTGAAACTTCAATACCAGAAGAAGTTGAACTGCCCTCAAATGATAATTCCATTAAAGTAATCCAATTACCCCATGGTGGGATTCGTATTACAACACGAAATGAAGAACAATAAGGTGTAATGTGAAAGTTTGGACCGTAGCAAATCAAAAGGGCGGTGTTGGCAAAACAACAACCGCAGTAAGCCTTGCAGGCATTTTGGCGTTGCAGGGAAAGCGGGTATTACTAATTGATACTGACCCTCATGCTTCTTTGACATATTATTTTGGCATTGATTCTGAAGATCTTGAAGTCAGCGTTTATGATATCTTTGCACGTGGTAACACAATGCAAAGCGAAGAGATCTTACAAGCTTTATGCCCTTCAAATATTGCTAATCTTGATATCTTACCTGCAACTATGGCTATCGCAACACTGGACCGTAGCATGGGTAATAAAACGGGTATGGGGCTTATTTTAAAAAAAGCATTACTTAAAATTAGTGACCACTATGATTACGCTATTTTAGATTGTCCACCTGTGTTGGGCGTGCTTATGGTGAATGCATTGGCCGCCAGTGAACGAATTTTAGTTCCGGTGCAAACTGAGTTCCTCGCTTTAAAGGGCTTAGATCGAATGATGCGCACGATGGAGTTAATGCAAAGCTCGCAATCAAAGCAGTATCAATATACCATTATCCCTACTATGTATGATAAGCGCACTAATGCATCTTTGGAGGCATATAAAACCCTTCAACAGACATATAAAGATAAAGTTTGGCCGGGGGTAATTCCTGTCGATACAAAGTTTCGAGATGCTAGCCTTGCGCAACAAGTGCCCATTCAATTTTGTCCTCGTTCGCGGGGCGTTTTTGCTTATCGTGCGTTATTAGATTATTTGATTGAACAAGGTTAATTGATGAGTAAGCAGTTGTTTGCTAATGAAAAAGTAATGACCCAATATTTGGAAGCTTTGCTGTGCGATGAAGATTCTTCAGCACTTGAGCCTGTAGCTAAATTACTTGAGCAAGTTAAACCATCAGCAACTGAAAAAGAGTTAACACCAAAGACTACTCAAGCAATAATGCAACCTGATGCCTTAGAAGAGCCTATTTTAGAGGCTGAGCCAATATCAAAGCTTGAGAAACCAGAATTTCAAGCTAATATCAAAGATATAGCTGAAACAGAACTAACGATAAATAAAGCGGTTGGTAAAACGCCTGTTCAACGCCAAGAAGATTATTTTGATGGAGAGTTTCAGGCACTATTTTTTGAAGTGGCAGGGCTTACCTTAGCGGTGCCATTAAAAGCACTTGGTGGTATTCATCAGTTAGGTGAGGTTACTCAACTTTTTGGCAAGCCTAAGTGGTTTAAAGGCGTGATGCTTAATCGTGATGAAAACCTAAATGTGGTTGATACAGCTCGATGGGTAATGCCAGAAAAATATACCCAAGAGCTTGAAGAGAAACTAGACTATCAGTACTTAATTACTTTAGGTGATAGTCAATGGGGATTATTAGCTGAGAAATTAGTAAATAATATTACCTTGCGCTCTGAAGATATAAAATGGCGTGCTAATAGCGGTAAACGTCCATGGTTAGCAGGCGTGATTAAAGAAAAAATGTGTGCCCTAATTGATGTAGAGTATTTAAATCAATTGCTGGAGCAGGGCTTAGATAGCCGTGAGCAGTAACGATAATCGGAGTAATAGCATGAGCGAAGAAAGATTAGTATCAAGTAGTAAAAATGCCGATAGCAATGACGAAGTATTGCAATGGGTAACGTTTAAACTTGAATCAGAGACCTACGGTGTGAACGTGATGCAAGTACAAGAGATATTGCGTTATACCGAAATAGCCCCAGTTCCAGGCGCCCCTAGTTATGTGCTTGGTATAATTAACTTACGTGGTAATGTTGTAACAGTTATCGACACGCGTGCCCGTTTTGGTTTAATGTCTGCTGAAGCAACTGATAATTCTCGTGTTCTTATTATTGAAGCGGAAGAGCAAGTAATCGGTATTTTAGCCGATAGTGTGGCAGAAGTTGTATATCTACGTAGCTCTGAAATTGACAGTGCACCAAATATTGGCACAGAAGAAAGTGCTAAGTTTATTCAAGGTGTAAGTAATCGCGATGGCGAGTTATTAATTTTGGTTGATTTGAATAAATTACTAAATGATGAAGAGTGGGATGAGTTAAGCGATATCTAATGCTTACGGATGAACTATGCTGTTACTCTCTTTAGTGTGTAGCGCACTTTTTTTAATACTAGTGTGCTTTGTATTCTTATATGTTTTAAATAAACGGTTAATGGCTTCTGAGCAAGCAAACCAGAAGCAGTTAGCTAATGCATTACAACAAAATAGTATTTTACGTAGTGAAGTTGCTGAAATGCGTGCTGGAATGCTTAGTATTGGCAAGCGTTTGGTTGATGCCGAGCAAAAGAGTCAAGAACTAGCACAGCAACAAGATGCGCAAAAATATGATGACCCAGATGCTAAAATTTACTCACGAGCTGTAAAAATGGTGGAACTGGGGGCTGATATAGAAGAGATTATCCGTGAGTGTGAACTACCTCGTGCGGAAGCTGAATTACTCATATCGCTGCATCAACAGAAAGGCGCTAGTTAGCGCCTTTTACGCATCAAACTACTCATGCTTTTATATTTAACTTGCCTTGAAAGTCTTGCCAACCAGGTGGAAACTTGCCTCTTAAAACGTATGAAAAAGCAATCAGTTCTGCAATAACATAATAAAGCTCTTTAGGGATCTCTTCACCCAGCTCTAAATGAGAAAGCGTTTTAGCAAGCGACTTGTCCTGATGTATTAAAATCCCTTTTTTTTCAGCCGCGGCAATTATTTCTTCAGCAAGCTCGCCAAACCCTTTACTGCTAACCGTTGGTGCTTTACCGGCTTCATACAACAACCCAATAGCTGATTTTTGCTCGATGTCACTCATATTCAGACCTTAATATTAATAATGGCATGAGATTGGTAAAATGCTTGGTGTTTTGCAGCACCCTGACTTAAATTAAGTTCTCCTACCTGTAACCCATGTGCAGATAGTTTGTGACGTAAGCTTTCAATATGAGGGTGCGCTATGGCCGTTACTTCTTGACTGGATGCAAGTAATTTACAATCCAGTGCTTTATCCATTAACTCTGCAGTTATTTGTAACTGACCAAGATCAGCATAATCAAAATTTAATCTTACAAACCACACATCTTTACCTTCAGGTTTTTCATTACTTGGTTTTTTATACTTTCCGAGTGATATTTCAGTTTGCGAAGCCTCAGGGGGTAACCTCATTGGTAAGAAAAATTGCACAAATGCATTGCTATCTGTTTGTTGATTAACGGGTGTGCTGGTTACTTGACTGACAGTTGTTTTTATTTGGCTCAATTCATTTGCCAATGTTTGACTAGTTGCTTGTAGAAGTTGCTCCTGAAGCTTTTCACTATTAACGGCTTTAAAGTTTGGTACTAATACTTGTAAAAGAGCATCAAGTGAGGTTTGGCCATTAAAGTTGCCAATACCCGATGAGTTAAGAATAGGTGCGGCTAATATAGCAACACTCAAACTTTCAACAGCTTGGCTAAAACTATTTTGATAAGCAGGCGCAGAAAGACTATTAGGCGATAAAATGCTTAATACCTCACGCTGAACGGTCTGAGGTTGAATAGTTTGGCTGCTAATCATTCGGTTAAAAGCTTGATTAACCAACCGATTAAGGTCGACATTGTCAGAAATTTTAGGCTGTGCAAGTTGTTCTATTTTCTGTGTTAAAGATTCTCTGCTTAATTGTAGTTTACTCTTATTAATAAAAGCTGTTTCTGGCTTATAAACATCTTTTGGAATATCTAGTAAAGGCGATAGTAGCTTTGCCTCAATAGGTAGGCTTATTTGACTGCTAACAACAGGTGCATTCAGAGGGGCTTTTATGCTCTCAAGATTAGCTTGTTTAGTGTCTAACCCTGTTGGAGTTGTATTAGTAAGCTGTTGTGCTTTGTTATGGCTCGCGTTTGCTATCACTTTGGTAGCATCAAAGTTCGCAGGTACTGAAAATGATGCCACTTTAGGTGAAGAGGTGTTCGAGATGGAGTGTTGCTGCACTTTAGGAGTGGCCTGTTGAATGAAATCAGGTTTCATTTCTTTCGCACTTTTACTTAAATCTGATGCTAAGTTTTCAGCTTTGGGTGGCAAAACAGAAGATGTTAGATTTTGATTACTCTTAACTTTTACAGTAGCATTTTTATCTACAATAGGTTGAGAAGAAGCGACAGTGTCGTTATTTTTGCTTATTATTTTTGCTTCTTTTGTTAATTCAGTATCTACCGTTGCTCCACCCTGCTTAGTAATTTTCGCTGGCTGGCCAATTTGCATTGGAGTGGCCTGTGCTAACGTTGTTTTATTTTGCGTATTAGTTTGATTTGCTTGACTAGATAAAAGGTCATGCTCTGCTAAGGGGATATTCGATTGCATTGAAGTCAGTGCGCTTAACCCCGCTTTTATTTGTTGAAAAAACTGTGCCAAAGGTGGTGAGGTATGAAAATGCTTTGGTAGCGCAGTGCCGTTAATGATATCTGCTTGCAAAGGCGAAGGATGCGAGTTTGCAAGTGCCGCTAAATTTATACGCGTAAGCGATTGCGGAATTAGACTCTGTATTGGAGGCGTAGATTGAATTGTATTTGCTGCTTTATTTATTGATTTAGTGTTTTGAACTGCGCTAGCTAAAAGAGAGCCTGGTTTGCTAAAAGGCTTTTGTTCAAAATAACGTACAGCATCATTAATACGTGTTTTAAAATCCGAAAAACTGTTTTGGAACCACGACTTTATTGGGCTACTAGAATTACGTAAAGGGCTCACTATCGGCTGTTGGGACAGATATGATTGTGAGTTTAATTTTTCTGGTTGTGCCCTAAGTAAGCTATTAAATGTATGAGTTAATGAGTTTTTCAAAGTTACTATAACCTGCGGGTTATGCGTTTTTAGCTGCAGCTTTTCATTTACTGCTGTTATTTTTACAGGCTGTAAAGTTGAATCCAATTGTTGTATTTGTTCTGCTTTTACGGGCACGTTAAATGCGCTTTTCTGCTGCGGTATAATCAATTCCACCGCATTATTAATGGCTTTTATTTGTCCATTAGGTGCTAGCTTTGCAAGCCACGTTGCTAATTTATTTTGGCTAATAGGTTGTTGATGTAAGTTGTCAGCAAACCTATTTAAAACTGTGAGCTTAGTACCTCTATGGTCGCTATTGATGATAGCTTGAATCGGCTGTTCACTTTGTAAAACACTTGCTACCTCCTTATTAATTGGCAAACTTGCGTTTAATTGCGGGAGCTGTAATTTTGCGGTTGGGTGTGTAACAACGTTTATGGTTAATGGCTTATTGACTAATTGACTGCCTGAACTTATAAAATTCAGTAAATTTTGTAGATGCTTAGCTTGATTAAGCGCCAAGGATATTTGTGTTGGTAAAATAGTAAGCTGCTTGCCGTCAGCGCTTAATTGAATCTCAGCAGCAGGTATTTTTTGTGCATTTGCTGGAGATTGCGTTGTCACTAAACGCAAGGTTTGCCAATGATCATTTACCATTATATCCATTTGCAACGAACCTTTAGCGAACACGATGTTTTTAGCGTTTAATGTTTGCCCATTTAAGTCAATGTTTTGCTGCGCAGCATCGGTTGTTGACTGTTTTACAGTCAATGAGTTAGCTAAAGATATATGCGTTGGTTCATTCATTATTTTAAATCAATTTTTCACTAATCGGTTTCATTGCGTTATTCGTATTACCCTATCATTATGGTAGACTAACGCCTAATTTTGGGTATAGAGAATCGTCATCTTGCTACACATTAAGTCCGTCACTTGCATCAAACAAGACCGCTGTTTGTTTGAGGATCTTAATTTCAGTTTGAAATCGGGACAAATTATGCAGTTAGCTGGCCCAAACGGGGCTGGTAAAACATCATTATTGCGCATTATTGCGGGTTTTGCTGCCCCAGATGAAGGTGATATTTTTTGGCGAGAAAAATCTATAACAAAAAGCTATGATGAGTTTGCCCGTGAATTATTATTTATAGGCCACAAAACAGGTGTAAATGCTCAGCTCACTGCTTTAGAAAATGTACGCTTTTGGTTACAGATACAGGGCTATAGTAATGAGCAAGACTTGTATCCGTTACTGGCAAGTATTGGTTTAGTGGGGCTGGAAGATGTGCCTGTAAGAACGTTGTCTGCGGGTCAGCAACGTCGTGTCGCATTGCTTAGACTTTGGCTTAATGATGCAAAATTGTGGATTCTTGATGAACCTTTTACTGCCTTGGATAAATCTGGCGTTGCGTTTTTACAAGATAGGTTTACCAGTCATTTAGAAAATGGCGGGGCTATTTTATTAACCACCCACCAAGATTTGACTACACACTTTAATGATTTACAAACGGTTACTTTGGAGTACCGTCACTGATGTTACGTAAACATTCTTACTTACAATTATTTACAGCGGTTTGTAAAAAAGATCTACAGCTGGCATTTCGTCAGCGTGCAGAAATAGTTAACCCGCTATTATTCTTTTTAATTGTGATCACATTATTCCCATTAGCAATAGGCCCAGAGCCAGGACTACTTGCTCGGATGGCGCCGGGTATAATTTGGGTTGCCGCATTACTATCAACCATGCTTGGGTTAGATAAAATTTTTCGTGATGACTTTCATGATGGCAGCTTAGAGCAGTTAATAGCGTCGTCATACCCTTTGCCTTTAACGGTTTTGGCTAAGGTATGCGCGCACTGGGTTATCACTGGCTTACCCTTAGTATTAATGACCCCTTTGTTCGCGTTGTTGTTAAATTTAGACAGCCAATCATTGGTTGCAACCGTATTTACTCTTTTATTGGGTACGCCATTATTAAGTTTCATCGGTGCTATTGGCGCCGGTCTTACTGTGGGTCTACAAAAAGGCGGTATTTTAATGAGCTTACTTGTTTTGCCTTTGTATATCCCGGTTTTAATTTTTGCAACGTCCGCTATTGATACCAGTTCAATGTCACTGGATTATAGTGGGCAGCTTGCCATTCTTGGTGCGATGCTCGTCGTCGCTGTTATGAGCGCACCAATTGCCATATCGTCAGCATTAAAAGTGAGTGTAAGTTAATATGTGGAAGTGGTTACATCCCTACGCTAAAGCAGATCGTGCATATCAATTATGCAATACGTTACTGCCATATTTTGCCGTTGTTACGGTTGTTTGCATGGTTGTTGGTTGGGTTTGGGGGTTGGCGTATGCGCCAGCAGACTACCAGCAAAAAGACAGCTATCGCATTATTTTTATTCATGTTCCTTCAGCCATTTTATCTATGGGCGCTTATTCATCAATGGCCATAGCGGCAATTGTTGCTTTGGTATGGCAGTTAAGAAACGCTGAACTTGCCGTTATTGCTATTGCCCCTGTGGGCGCATGTGCTACCGCTATTGCATTGATCACAGGTGCAGCATGGGGTAAACCTATGTGGGGTGCTTGGTGGGTATGGGACGCGCGTTTAACCTCTGA
>Ga0115572_10000523_pt1 | contig 32433 bp, 36 predicted proteins | sample COGITO_mtgs_1206_FD_88681 | JGI IMG/M metagenome (GOLD analysis project Ga0115572, IMG submission 88681) | Pelagic marine microbial communities from North Sea - COGITO_mtgs_120607 | ecosystem: Environmental > Aquatic > Marine > Epipelagic | place: Germany:Helgoland, sampling site Kabeltonne... | reverse complement strand
GCAGGTACCTTAACTTCTTTACTGTCATTGCGCGCAGAATACCATGTGATCAATATAATTGTGGCCATATTGATCAATATTATTATTGTATATCTGATTTTAAAATCATCTCAAAAAATTGAAAACCTACTCGGTCGTTCGGGCATCAATATTATCCGAAAAATATTTGGCGTAGTGCTCTTAGCTATTGCTGTAAAACTCTTCACAACCAATATTCAACAAATTTTTTAATCCCTATTTTATGAAAATCTTCTTACGTATCATGATGGTTCTTGCCCTAGGAATGATGATTTTTAACACTACATTAATTGACTGGGAAGCACCAACGCAGGGCGATAGCCTGGTGGCCATTATTGGCATACTCGCCTCTGGTTCTGCTCTTTTGTTACTCTGGATTCTAATTCTTTCGCTTAAAATTACGGCACAGCAAAAAGGAAGGAAATTTTAAACTAGTCCAATGGTTTTTTCGCCAATTCCTCAAGAGCAGCTTGTACAAAACGATCTTCCCTGTGAAGAATTTCTAGTTGGGTCACTTCATCAAATAACTGCAAGCCTAAGTAGGAATGTATCGCGGCACTAGCCAAGTCTGTGTTCTCAAGATTTAAGGGAACCGACTGCTCGTCTAGGTAAATTTTCAAGGCTGCGAGCCACTGCTCCTTATTAGGAAGAGGCTGCGACACAAAAGTCTCTCGATCAATCGAAGAGAAGTCTTTTCTTCGTTGATCCAATTCCTTAAAAACAAAATGATTGATCAAATTCGACCGCAACAAATAATCACTCCAATCATCTTCTGGATTGGCATTGTTGGGCAAATATACATCGGGTACAATACCACCTCCACCATAGACCTTTCTTCCTTTTGGTGTGGTGAAAGCAAGTGAATCATTTTGCGGCACCTTAGAAACATCGGCAAGTTCACCGGTATTGTAGCGCTGTTTAACCTCATCATAATAGGCTTGTGTCCCATTGTCAAAAGGACGCTGGATCGATCGCCCTGAAGGGGTGTAGTAACGAGCTGTGGTTAGTCGAACAGCTTCTTGCGCTCCCAAAGGCATTTGTTGTTGAACCAAGCCTTTTCCGAAACTGCGTTGACCCAAAATCCATGCACGGTCATTGTCTTGTAATGCTCCTGCAACAACTTCGCTTGCTGAAGCTGATTCGCCATTGAGCAAGACATACACCTGACCTTCTTCAAAGGCACCTTTTGCTGTACTAAAGGTGGTTGTTTGTTTTCCTTGATTACTTTCCAACATCACAACGGATTTGCCTTCTGCTAAGAAAGTGTCTGCAATTTGTTCTGCTGCTTCAAGATAACCACCAGGATTATTCCGTAAATCCAACACCATCTGAGTCATTCCTTGCTCTTTCAAATCGACTACTGCACGCTGGAATTCTCTGTTGGTGGTTTCTGCAAACCGATTGATTTTTATGTAGCCCACTTTTTCCTTTAGCAAATAATGAGAAACCGATGTAATGGGAACAGCACCTCGATTTAATGGGAGCACAAAATGTTCTTGTGTGCCGGGTCTATATATACTGAGGTTTACTAAACTTTCATTTTCCCCCCTTAAACGATTCACAATATCTTCACTGGTCAATTGCTTTCCGTACAAAGTATCTTGATTGGCCAATAGAATTCGATCGCCTGCCAAAAGTCCTGCGCGCTTACTTGGACCTTCGGGTAAAACACGAACAACGCTAACGGTGTCTTGTTCCATAAAAAAGCTAACCCCAATACCCACAAAATTACCTTGCATGTTTTCTGCCATACGGGCCAATTCTTCTTTAGGAATATAAAAAGAGTGCGGATCTAATTTTCGAATTAAGTCTTGTATTACTTCAGTAGACAAACTGTCAATATCAATTTGATCAACATAGTAGCGATCCAAATACCGCAAGAATTGGTTGAGCTTTTGACTGCCGTTTTGTGGTGTCCGAATAACGTTTTCGACCAATTGCTGATTGGTTCCAATTAGAAAGCCCAAAGCCATGGAGAGCAACACTATGATCCATAAAAAAAGATTGTAGCGTTTCATTTATTCACTTTTTTCGAGGGGGAAGGATTCCACATCAACCCCTGCTTTCTTCAAGAATTCTACACCAGATAAATCTTTATATGCCGTGGCATAGACCACTCTTTTTATCCCTGATTGATGGATGAGTTTTGAACACTCTTTACAGGGAGAGAGGGTAATGTAAAGCGTTGCGCCTTTGCATGATTGTGTAGACGAAGCTACTTTCAAAATCGCATTGGCTTCGGCATGCAAAACAGTCCATTTTGTGTCGTAATTTTCGTCTTCGCAAACATTTTCAAAACCCGAAGGAGTTCCATTGTAACCATCTGAAATGATCATCCGGTCTTTAACAATAAGCGCACCCACTTTTTTACGCTCACAATAGGACAATTGTCCCCAAGTCTGAGCCATCTTTAGGTATGCGCGATCGTACTGTGTTTGTTTATTCATCGAAATACTAAGGTATTGATTTAAATTAAGCCAAGGAATTTTTTTATCTTTAAAAAATAAGTCCCTAAATCATGCATTCTTTAGTTCCTAAATCCTATACTGCTTTGCAGTTAACGAGTAAAACCATTGATTTTTCCATGGGATCAAAACAACCCGAGGGAGAGCTCTTAAAAACCTTAATTACTGCAAAGCCAAAAGGTCAGTTCCTTGAGCTTGGTACTGGAATGGGACTATCGCTTTCTTGGATGGTCGCCGGCATGGATCAGGAATCAACGCTTATTTCAATTGATAATGATCAAAATTTACTGAAAGAAGTTATCCCTCATTTCAAAGACGATCATCGGGTTTCTATTCTTTATGAAGATGCTTAAAATGGCTGCAAAACTATACTGATGAGGGTTTTGACCTTATCTTTGCCGATGCTTGGCCAGGGAAATACAGCGATTTAAGCAAAACACTTTCTCTGTTAAATACGGGTAGAATTTACATGGTCGATGATCTTCTCCCCCAGCCCAATTGGCCCGAAGGGCATCAAAAAAAAGTCAATGATTTTCTAACGTTTATGGAAAGTCAACCTCAATTTATCACCACTCAACTAACGTTATCTACTGGTGTTTTACTGGCCGTTAAAAAAAACCTAAACCATTAATTCTTTCGGAAAGACTTTATAAACATTCCTTTTAGTGTGAAAATGAACGCCCATATTCCTGCTAATTTTGGCTTGGGCTGCTTCCCTTTACCTAGGCGTTGAATTTGCAATTCGTACCAGGGCAATTCTACTCCCCCCATTTTATCCAAAAACGCAATTCCAATCCTTGGTACAGGTGCTTCAAATCGCTCAACGCTTCCCTCAAAAATATTTTTAGCCAAGTTTGGATAAAGGCAAAATGGACGTGCAAGGCCAATAATGTCTAATTTTCCACCTGCGAGGGCATCTTCCATTACTTTCACAGAACGAAATCCTCCTGTTAACAATAAAGGCTTATCGGTAATACTTCTTGCTTTTTCGATATAGTCCAAAAAGTAGGCTTCTCGTTCTATGGTGCTCTGTTTTCGACTCCCTTTTACCATGGCGGGTTTCTCATAGGTTCCACCTGAGATTTCAATCAAATCAATCCCTTCTTTCGACAGGATTTGCACCACCTCCATTGACTCCTCTTCGGTAAAACCGCCCCGTTGAAAATCGGCAGAATTAATTTTAATCCCCACAGGATAATCTTCTCCTACTTGCGCGCGAATTTCACGATACACCTCCAAGACAAAGCGAGCCCTATTTTCCAGCGTTCCACCCCATTTATCGGTTCGGGTATTGCTAATTGGGGACAAGAACTGACTCACCAAGTAGCCATGTGCTCCATGAATTTGACAGCCAGTAAAGCCCGCTTCTTTCATAATGCGAGCAGCATTTCCAAAGCGTTTGATAATATCCCAAATGGCATCTTCGGTCAGAGGAGTGGCTGTCCTAAACATTCCGGAGGCACCACCCATTTTTAAAGGAACGGCAGAAGGAGCCACTATTTCTTTATTGATTGAGGCAAAGGCTTGTCGACCTGGATGATTGAGTTGCGGCCACAAATGCACGCCCGTGCCTTCTACTGTTTTGGCCCACTGCTTAAGTAAATCAAAATGTGTGTAATCTTCTACCACAACATTTTTGGGCTCGCCCAAAGCACGAGAATCAACCATTACATTTCCTGTGATCAACAATCCCGGATCACCTTTGGCCCATACGGAATATGCGTTTATAAGGGTTGGTGTGGGCGCATTGTTAAAGGTGCCTATGTTTTCACTCATGGCTGATTTGGCGATACGATTTTTCAATACCGATCCGTTCGGGAGTGTAAAAGGAGAAGCTATTTGCTGCATAATTTAATAAAGTAAGTGCGGAAGGTAATTAGATTCGTTCAACTATCATAATCACGGCCAACAAGAAAATGACTATCCCAATTAGGGTTCGCCATAGACGCAACCATTTTGTTGTCATGCCGATAATAAAATTGAGCAGTAGTACACATAAAACGATCGCTATTTGAGCTGCCTCTACGCCAAGCGCAAAAGAAAAAAGACTTGTCCCAGCATCTTCTGGAGCGACCATCATGCTAAAAAAACGACCAAAACCAAAGCCATGAATAATTCCAAAAAGCAAGGTTAATCCACTGGCATACCCATTTGTTTTGGGTGTTTGTTGCACTAAAATGGGAAGGCAACTCAGGGCAATTGTCACGGGAATTAGCAACTCAATCCAATAGGCCGAAAAAGCAACCGATGCGTAATAATTTCCAATCAATGAGAGACTGTGACCCAAGGTAAAAAGAGTAGCCCACCAGAGTAATTTCTGCGCTTGTTTAAACCCAAAAGGAAGCGCCAATGCAATGATAAAGTAGAAATGATCCAACCCATTAAAGTCAGTCACATGCTGAAAACCTAGTGAGAAATAAAAATTAAAAGTTTCCATTAGTTTCCACGTTCTTTTTGAATTGCCTCATAGGCTGCTTGTACCTGCTGAAACTTCTCCTGTGCTCCTTTTTTAAGCGCCGCATCATCGGACTGAATCTTGTCGGGATGGAATTTCTTTGCTTTGTCGCGATAAGCTTTTTTCACTTCAGTATCTGAAGCGGTGGGAAGAATTTCGAGGATTTTATAGGCATTGTCCGCCGATTTGACAAACATAGCTTTGATGCTTTCAATGTCTGCAGCGCGTAGTTGCATGGCTAGGGCAATCTGTAAAATCTTTTGCACTTCTACCTCTGCAATATGTCCATCTGCGTTGGCAATACCATACAAAAAATGAAGGATTTGCAAACGAGTTTCATAGCGTGCCCCTTGTACAAATAAACGGGTCAATTCCCTCAGGTTTTGTTGCTCCTTATTTATTTCAGTGTTGAACTTTGCGAAAATTACTGAGGCATATTCCTTCCCATAATTGGCGATGAAATAGTTTCGAACAAACTGTAATTCTCGTTGATCTACCTTACCATCTGCTTTAATCACAATAGCTGCCAGAGACAACAAATTCAATTGAACTTGATCTGCTTGCATCCGTTGAAACTGAATCCCGCCAAAAGCGCTTCTTTTCTTGGGGTTAAAAAGTTGTTCCAATAAACTTCCCAGAAAGTACCCCAAAATGGCGCCGCCAAATCGGAAATATGTGTATCCTAAAATTGCTGTTATCCATTTAAGCATTGATTAATTTTTGGTTAAACAAAGATAACTTTAACTTTAAAATGACCATAACAGCTAGCAAGAAATGAGAAAACTAGTTATCTTTGTAGCAGCTAAAAAAAAAAAATATGTATCCAGCAGAATTAGTACAACCAATGCGCGACGAATTAACAGCCGTTGGTTTTGAACAAATAAATGACGTAAAGAGAATAGAAGACGCCATCAATGGAGCAGGAACAACCTTGGTTGTGGTAAATTCTGTTTGTGGATGTGCTGCAGCAAATGCCCGCCCTGGCGTTCGTTTTTCGTTGGACAACGAAAAAGTACCTTCAACTCTAGTTACTGTTTTCGCAGGAGTGGATCGTGAAGCTACCGATGTTGCAAGAAGCATGATGGTTCCTTTTCCTCCCTCTTCTCCTTCTATGGCTTTGTTTAAAGATGGTGAACTGGTGCATATGTTAGAACGCCACCACATTGAAGGCCGTCCAGCAGATTTAATTGCTGAAAACCTAAGACAAGCCTTTGACGAGCACTGCTAGGACTAGATTTTATCCTGTATATTTGTAGGTATGATTAAACCCCTTTCTTACCTTTTTTCGTCAATTTATTATTTGGTTTTTGGAAGCCTACTTGTGCTGTTTCATCCCATTCAGTTGATTTGTTTTTATCTTTTTGGTATACCCGCACAAAGCAAAGCGATTAGTTACCTTAATTTCTTTCTCATACGCAGCCTTGGTCTTCTTGGCACAAGCGTTCGATTCAACAATCCTTTTAGTTTTCCAAAAGACCGCACCTTGGTTTTTGTATCGAATCATCAAAGCACCTATGACATTCCGCCATTGATTTGGTTCTTGAGGCACTACCTTCCAAAGTTTGTAGCCAAAAAAGAATTGGGGAAAGGACTGCCTAGTATTTCCTATCATTTACGCAAAGGAGGAAATGTGTTGATTGACCGCAAGGACTCGGTTGGCTCACTCAAAGCCATTAAAGCGTTTTGTAAAAATGTGCGTGCAAACGGTTGGTCCATCGTCATTTTCCCTGAAGGCACCCGAACACGAAATGGACAGCCCAAACCCTTTCAACGCGGAGGGCTAAAAATCATTTTAGAAGAAGTACCAGATGCGTTATTAGTTCCTATTAGCATCAATAATTCTTGGAAACTGGTTAAATGGAAATACTTCCCTATGCCGTTGAGTGTAAAAATAAGCATTGATGTCAACACTCCTGTTGATCCAAAAGGACTATCCGTAAACGATGCTATTGATCAGGTCGAGGCTGTTGTTCGAAACGGTATTAGTAGTTAGCTTTTCGTTTTTCTAAAAATGCTTGTGTTCCTTCTTTAAACTCTAGATGCCCAAAGCAATTCCCGAAGTGCGCTATTTCTACGTCAAAACCATCGACACCTTCTTCATAGCCTGCCGCAATAGATTGCAAGGCATGTGCAATAGCATTAGAGGAATTATTCATGATTTTCCCACCCATTTCTGCTGCAGTAGCCAACAATTCTTCTTGAGGTACAACACGCGACACCAAACCGGTTTGAAGCGCTTCTTCTGCCCCCATCATTCGACAGGTCAAAATAAGCTCTGTTGCACGCCCTCGTCCAATCAATTGCGCAAGACGCTGCGTTCCACCATAACCCGGAATAACTCCCAAAGAGGTTTCTGGGAGACCCATTCGTGCATTGGTCGAAGCAATACGAATATGACAAGACAAAGCCAATTCTAGTCCGCCTCCCAAGGCAAATCCGTTAACGGCAGCAATGACGGGCTGTGTCATGTTTGCAATGAAATCGAATACTAAGTCCTGTCCTTTTTTCGCTAGTGATTCTCCTTCGGTAACATCAAATTGTGCAAACTCAGCAATATCTGCCCCAGCAACAAATGCTTTTTCTCCACTTCCCGTAAGTACAACGACCCGAACTTCCTCGTCTGCTTTTATAGCACTAAAAGCAGCATGTAGCTCTTCCAAAACCTCGCCGTTCAAAGCATTCAATTTTGTTGGACGATTAATGTTTATCCAAGCTATTCTGTCTTGTTTCTCGATCAATAAGTGTTTATATGTCATGACTAGGGTGTCTTAATTTCATGGAAAATGTCGTGCCGCTTTTGAGGGAAGAATTAAAATCTATCGTTCCGTTAAGGGAATCAATAATGTTTTTTACAATGGCTAAACCAAGCCCCATTCCACCTGTTTTTGTAGTGAACTTTGGCTCAAAAACCCGATGAATATCTTCAGTAGAAATCCCCGTACCATTGTCCGTAATTTGAATTTCTAATTGATCTTTTTGAAGACTTAAGCGTACCTCAATTTTTGGTTCACGCCCCTGCGGAATGGCCTGAATTGCATTCTGAATTAAATTGGTCAAAACACGAATCCACTGGGTGCGATCTATTGGCCATAGCAACGGAGTAGACGGTGCGATCAATTGGATGTTTGAGGCTTCAAAAATCTCTGTAGCCAAACGGGTTATTTCTACTATATCTTCTTCAATAATCTCAGGTTGCGGCAGGGTTGCAAAATCTGAAAAAGCACTGGCTACGTTGCTCATGGTATCGATCTGCTCGATTAATACTTTTGAGAAATCGTTTAATTTTTCCAAACTACCCTCATCTGCAGGATCAAAACGTTGTTGGAAACTTTGAATCGTCAATCGCATGGGCGTTAACGGATTCTTGATCTCATGCGCAACTTGTTTGGCCATTTCTTGCCATGCTTGTTCTCGTTCACTCCTGGCCAATTTTTCGGCACTCATTTCTAGGGCATCCAACATACTGTTGTAAGAGTTCACCAAGGTGTCAATTTCTTTACTAGCATTGTTTAGCGAAATCCGTTCATTGCCTTTCAACAAACCGGTCTGATCGATTTTCTTGCGCAAAGACTCAATGGGACTCGTAATGAAGCCAGACAATAAAAACGCAAAGGCAAAAGTAATCACCATCATCAAGAGAGAGATTTGAAACACCCGTGTCAAAAAGATATTGAGCTCGGTGGTGCTAAACGAAATATCTTCAAAATAAGGGAAATACAAAATCACATAAGGCTGATCCATATAATCTTTCAACACACTGTAAGAGGATTGAAACTTTCCTCTTTCCGCCTCATTGAGCAACCCAATGCGTTGACGTTGATCGTTAAACAATTCATTTAAAATGGAGGGGGCTAGCTTATGCCCTTGAACACCCTCCACATAGGAAAAAAACAAGGGTTCACCCGACAGGGTATAGAGCGCATATTCCACCTTGTGAATGGTCGCAATGGAAGAGAAGTCTTGCTGACTCTTTTCTTTATGCGCTGCGATTTGATGAAAACTCGAATCCCTGCGCATAAGGTAATTCAAATGATTTTTAACCTGTGTTTCTTTCCGTATGAGTCGGCGAAGATTGTAATCTTCACTTTGGTTTTCATACTGGATATACGAGGCTACCAAAATCAATAAGAGCGAAAAAATGGTAAGTACGATCATGGAGAAGAAAATCCGTGTTCGCAATGATATTTTTCTTTTACTCATGGTTTAGTCTTTACGGACAAGCTGATATAATTTTATGCCTAACATCAGTAAGACACCTAACCCAATGATGGATAAGACGCCAAAGATCCAATGAAAACTACTTTTCAGAATAACCAAAAAGACAATGGCAAACAACAGAAGTGTGGCCCCTTCATTCCATATTCGCATAAAAAGGGAAGAATACTTAATTTCATCGCGTTGAAAAGCCTTGAAGATTTGGTGGGTTTTAAAATGATACAAAAACAATAAACCGACAAAAAATAATTTAATGGTCATCCAGTCTTGAGCTAGCCATGAAGGTATTATATAGAGTAATAAAATCGCGAAGATTGTAGCAAGTATTGCCGAGGGCCAGGTAATGATGTACCACAGTCGCTTGGCCATTAGTTTCAGCTGTGTTCCGAGTATTTCTCGATCTGGGCTTCCTTTTTCGTTGGCCTCAATGTGATAAATAAATAAACGAGGCATGTAGAACAAGCCCGCAAACCATGTAATCACAAAGATTAGATGCAAGGCTTTGATGTAATTATAATACGCGTCCACAGGAAATATTATTTTAAGATTAAACTAAAATACAAAAAGGAAGGGGCATACTGCCTAGGTTGTCGCGATATATTTTTTCACCTCGCGTTGAAGAAAAAACGCCGTTACTATGGTTGCGACCAATTCTGCAATGGGAAAAGAAATCCATACACCAAAACTCCCATAATAGTTTGGAAGGATAAACAGCAGCGGAATAAAGAAAAACCCTTGACGTGTAAGGGTTAATAAAAGTGCTGGAATTGCCTTCCCTATCGCTTGAAAATAGGCCGATCCAATCAACTGCACCCCAATGATAGGGGTGCTTAAAAATACCCATGTAAGCACTTTGGCCGTGGTACTAACAACCAAAGGGTCTTTGGTGAAAACAGCCGCAATATGTTCCGCAAAAAAAACAATCATCAGAAACACAAGTGTCGCTAGTCCAGTGGCATATACAATCGCTTTTTTAATGACTGCAACAACACGTTCTTTATGATTGGCCCCGTAGTTATAGCCTGCAATTGGAACAAAACCTTGGGTGATTCCCAAAATAGGAAAAAGCGCGAACATTAACATCCTACTAATGATCGCATAAACTGCAACCAAACTCTCACCTTCAAGCGTAAATAAAATATTGTTCATCAACAGTACGGTAAAACTAACCACTGCCTGTCTAGAAAGTGTCACAAAACTAAGACCACCAATTTCTTTGATTAATTTTACATCGAGAATAAAATCACTCCATTTGAGGCTTAAGTCTGATTTCTTGGACAGAAAAAAGTAGAGAATATAAGCACCACAAATCACATAGGATAGAGTGGTTGCCCAAGCAGCGCCCTCCATTCCCCATCCAAATTCGTAAATAAATACGTAATCTAAAATTAAATTAGAGACAGAGGGGAGCACCATGGCATACATAGCATTTCTGGGTTTGCCTTCCGAACGAATGGTGTTGTTTCCCATCATAGAAAAACCCAAAACTGGCACGCCAATGACAACAATTATGTAATAGATTTTCGCCAAGGGATAGAGCGCTCCTTTTCCGCCAAACAAGGGAATGATCTGCTCCATGAAAACCAAGCCCAAAAACATAAAACCCAACGTAAAAATAAGGGTTAAGGTAATTTGATTTCCAAAGACTTTATTCGCCTTTGCGGTTTGATTACTTCCCAATGCCCTAGAAATAATTGAACCTCCACCCATCCCGATGGACATCCCCAAAGCGGCAATAAAAAAAGAAACCGGTAAGACAACATTAATTGCAGCAATGGCATTTGCACCAATCCATTGACCCACAAAAATGGTGTCAATTAATATATTCAGTGACATGACCAAAATCCCAATCGAAGCCGGAACAGCTTGTCGAATCAAGAGTTTTCCAATTGGATCTGTACCCATATTTACTGCCCGATCTGCCATTAGGCCTGAACAGGTGTTTGTGCCCACTCATCAATCCAGCGACTCATAACTTTAATCCATTCTTCCCGATCATTTATACAAGGAACAACGTGTAAATGTTCTCCTCCATTGTCTTCAAAATCTTCGGCTGCTTCCATTCCAATTTCTTCTAATGTTTCTAAGCAATCTGAGACAAAAGCGGGTGTTACAACGGCCATTTTCTTGGTTCCGTTTTTAGCAAAAGCTTCGATGGTTTTATCGGTATAAGGCTGTAGCCACGGGTCGCCTCCTAAACGAGATTGAAAAGAGGTCGAATAGGTTCCTTCTTTCAATTCAAGATAAGTGGCGACCTGCTTGGTCGTTTCGTAACACTGATGACTGTAACAAAACTCGTGCGCCGGAGAGTCGGTTTGACAACATTTCCCGTCCATTTTACAGTGCGATTTCGTAATATCTGACTTGCGAATGTGACGCTTTGGTATACCGTGATAAGAAAACAATAGGTGTTCCCACTCTTTGTCTTTCAAATATTCTTGAATTGAATTGGACAATACCCGAACATAATCTGGGTGCTTGTAAAAAGGAGGTAAAGAAGTAAATTCCATTTGAGAAAAAAACTGTTGTCTCAATTCTTCTGCCAAGACTAAAATAGTCTCGGTTGTGGCCATCGCAAATTGTGGATACAACGGAATGATTAAAACATCTGTTACGCCTTTGTCTGCCAATTCTTGTAAACCTGTTTTAATGGAAGGTTTTCCATAACGCATAGCTAAACTAGCTGGTACACTTACTTTTTCCTGCACTTTAGAATGCAGGCGTTCTGACAAAACAATTAAGGGAGAACCTTCCTCCCACCATATTTTTTTATACGCTTTAGCCGATTTTTTTGGCCGAGTATTTAAGATGATACCTTTAACCAAAATGGTGCGCAATAATTTTGGAACGTCAATGACCCGTTCGTCCATTAAAAACTCACCTAAATACTTTTTAACATCTGGTGGATTGGGGCTATCTGGCGATCCCAAGTTGACCAATAATACTCCTTTCATATGCTTTTTTCTTTTTCTTTTGGCCGAAAATTCGACCGGCATTTTTTTTTACGAAGATAAGGATAGTAGGTATTTTTTGGGGGTCGTGTTATATTTCTTTTTAAAGGCGGCGATAAAATGACTGGAGGTGGAATAGCCCACTTTTAATCCTACTTCGTTGACGTTAAATTTACCCGATTCAAGCATGCGTCTAGCTTCCTCCATTTTATGGGTCAATAAATAACCATAAACTGTTTCGCCGTACAATTGTTTGAAACCTTCTTTTAATTTACTCAAGCTTAAATCAATTTCTTCCGACAACGCCTGCAAAGAGGGCGGTTCTACCATTTGCTCCAAAATAATTTCTTTGGCTTTGCGGATTTTTCGCACATTGTCCTCATCGACCAAAAAGGGGCATTGCTCACTGTCGGCATCTTCATTTTTATTAAAATACAAACTCAGTAGTTCATACACCTTCCCCTTTAGGTAAAGTGACTGCATGCTTTTGTGCACATTAGCATTTAAAATCTGACTTAAAACAACGGCCATGTTTGGCGAAATTATGGCCGTGTCATAGTATTTTTTAGAATTGTTTTCTGGACTGAGAAAAGAAATATGATCTGCATCTTGAGAAAACAAACTGTGAAATTTTTTAATCGAAATTATCACGCTAATGATCCAACTATGCCCCGCCAATTTTAAATCAATAGGTAAGTCTTGTTGCGGATTAAACAGTAAGACATTATTCTCTTCCTCTACCGGAAAAACATAACTACCTGCATTGAAAACAAAATTCCCACGTCCCTTCATACAGAAATGGAATTGTATAAAATCACTGCTAAGCTCATACGATTCACGTACTTCAGCCGCTGTATCATTCTGAAAACGCAACACTAAAAACCCTTCTTCAATCTGGGTTATTCTTGCCAAACTTTTGTCGTTATTTTTTTGCATCTTTGATAGTCTTTTGTTGTTTAGAACGAGTCTTAATAGCCTAGGGGTAGTCTATTAAAAGCCTTACTTTACCTGAATTTGTTCAAAAATAATCGCTTTGCGTTACTTTATCTACTTTTAGCGTTACTTTTTTTCTAACAGGTAGGTTATTTTTGTAGCGGATTTAAAATTAAATAATGAACGCGGACAGCAGCAATAAAGATTTTTACGCCATTGGGATTAGCTATAAAACAGCAGATCTGGTTACGCGTGGAAAGTTTAGCTTAAGCACCGAGCAGTGCAAAGGTCTTTTAGTTGAAGCCAAAACGCTGGGTGTTTCAGAAATATTGATCAATACAACCTGCAACAGAACAGAAATATACGTCTATGCAGATCACCCAAATCTACTGATTGAATTATTATGCACTCATTCTGGCGGTGAAATTTCCGTATTTAATAAACTGGGGTTCGTGCTGAAAAACGAAACAGCAATTCATCATATTTTCCTTGTAGGGAGTGGCCTCGATTCTCAAATTCTTGGTGACTTCGAAATTATCGGCCAATTAAAACAAGGCTTTTACCGTTCCAAAAAACTGGGCTTGGCCAATGGATTTTCAGAACGTATGGTCAATGCAGTTATCCAAGCCAGTAAACGCATCAAAACAGAAACAAGAATCTCTACCGGAGCTACCTCCGTTTCCTTTGCGTCAGTGCAATACATCATTCAACATATCGAAGATGTCTCCAACAAAAACATCTTGCTCTTTGGCACGGGTAAAATTGGGCGAATCACTTGTGAAAACCTCATCAAACACACCACCAATGACCATATTGTTTTGATCAATCGCACCCACGATAAAGCCAAAATTGTCGCTGGAAAATTCAATGTTTTAGTAAAAGAATACGGAGATTTACCCACCGAAATTCGCAAAGCAGATGTAATGATTGTGGCCACTGGAGCACAACTCCCCACCGTTGGAAAAGACATTATTCATACCGACAAGCCCTTGTTAATTTTAGATTTATCGATTCCAAGCAATGTGCACGAGAACGTAAAATCTTTACCAAATGTTACCGTTGTCAATCTCGATACCCTGTCGCAAATCACCAACAAAACGTTGACCGAGCGAAAAAAACATTTACCCCAAGCAGAAGCGATTTTAAACGAGGTTGAAAACGAATTTTTACAGTGGTTACACGACCGACAATATGCACCAACTCTGCGTGCATTGAAAGCCAAATTGACCGCCCAACAAAGTGCAGACATTAAAGCGCGTCAACGCAAACAAACAATATCTGAAGAAGCAACGGTTGTTTCTGATCAGATGATTCAAAAAATTACCGGGCAACTGGCCAATTACCTCAAAGAAAATCCGAGTAAAGCAAACGATACACTCTCCATCTTCAAAGATGTATTCCAACTCGACCCCTCCCACCATGAATAGTCCATTGCTTATTGGTACACGCGATAGTGCATTGGCTCTTTGGCAGGCCAAAACTTTACAAGAAAAGCTTAAAAAACTAGGCGTAGAGACTACCCTAATTCCAGTAAAAAGTCAAGGAGATTTAGACCTTACTCAACCCCTCTACAGCATGGGTATAATAGGGGTTTTTACCAAAACATTGGACAGTGCTTTACTCAATAAAACCATTGATATAGCCATTCATAGCATGAAAGACGTGCCCACCTTATTGCCGCAAGGCATTGTACAAACAGCTGTTTTAGAACGCGGTCTTGTGGGCGATGTTATGGTTTGGAAGAACAAGAAAGCAAAGCATAAAAAAACCCGGGTGATAGCAACAGGAAGTCTACGAAGAAAGGCCCAGTGGTTGAGTTTACATCCCGAAGACAGCGTTGTCCCCTTACGCGGAAACATCCAAACACGCTTTGAAAAACTTTATCATTCTGACTGGGACGGGGCAATTTTTGCTGAAGCAGCCCTTGAACGACTAGCCATTGAAAATGAAGAAATTGACACCTTAAGCGACCTTCTTCCAGCCCCTGCACAAGGAGCATTGATGGTGGTTGCTCGAACAGAAGACAACGAAATACACGCATTACTTGCCCAGCTCAACAACCCAGAAGCGGAACGCTGTACGCATGTAGAACGCGATTTTTTACGCACGCTAGAAGGGGGATGCACTGCACCAATTGGCGCTCTTGCTCGCTGCGAAGGAGAAAACATCACTTTTTCAGGAGGTTTATACGCCCTAAACGGAGAAAAACTAGAAGAAATTTCAGCTAATTTTCCCCTAAACGAATACAAAGAAAAAGGGAGTGAATTGGCCAAACAATTATTGGCTCAAGGTGGGGCAGATTTGATGAACGAATTTAAATCAAACACATGAGTGGTTTCCGCCTTTTATCGACCAAACTACTCAGTGCTGCCCATAAGGACAGACTTATCCAGGCCGGTGTGAGCTACACAGAATGGGATTTTATCACCTGTCACCCTGAACCATTTTCTACTAACACGAAAGACAAATCACTCATTTTTACTTCCCAAAACGCGGTAAAAGCTGTCTTCAATCAACAGCAAGTTTCCGAAAAAAACTGCTATTGTGTAGGCGAAAAAACGAAATCTATTTTAGAAGAAAATGGACAAAAAGTGACGAAAATGATGCAAAACTCTGCAGATTTAGCTTCTTTTTTAACTGATTTGAATGAAAAACAGTCTTTTTTGTTTTTTACCGGAAACGAACGAATGCCTCATTTGGAAGAATTTTTTCAGCGCAAAAGCCTTCCCTTAGAAATAGTGGAAGTTTACAGTAGCAAACCGCAGCCCAAAGTAGTGGGTGATTTTGATGGGATTTTATTTTACAGCCCCAATGGGGTTAGAAGTTACCTTCAAAAAAACTCACTTAATAAAACCCTCTGTTTTGCCATTGGACCAACCACAGCAAAAGCATTAGAAGAACACACCGAAACAATCATTACCGCCAATCAACCTTCTGTAGAACACATGATAGCAGCGGTTAAAAACCATTTTACTCGTCTAGTATGATAAAGAACGATTTATTTTTACGTGCCTTAAAAGGAGAAACTGTTGACCGTCCACCTGTATGGATGATGCGCCAAGCGGGACGTTATTTGCCCGATTTCATGAAGTTGAAGGCAAAATATGACTTTTTCACCCGTTGTCAAACTCCGGAACTGGCGACAGAAATAACCATCATGCCCATCAATCAAATTGGGACAGATGCAGCCATTTTATTCAGCGATATCCTGGTCGTGCTACAAGCCATGAATATTGAGGTTGAAATGAGAGCTGATGTTGGCCCATGGATACCAAAACCAATTCAGAATGCTGCTACGCTAAATGAGGTTATTGTCCCCGATGCTGAAGTTGCCCTAGGTTACGTTATCGATGCCGTAAAAATGACCAAGCAAGCCTTGAACGATGAAGTTCCGCTGATTGGTTTTGCAGGTTCCCCCTGGACACTATTGTGCTATGCAGTACAAGGACAAGGCTCGAAAAACTTTGACAAGGCTAAAGCTTTTTGTTTTAGTCAGCCAGAATTGGCTCATCGACTACTACAAATGATTACCGATACCACCATTGACTATCTCAAAGCAAAAGTTGCAGCCGGGGTCGATGCAATACAACTATTTGATTCATGGGGGGGGTTACTTTCTCCTGATGATTACAACATCTTTTCGTGGCCATACATTCAACAAATTGTTACGGCGCTGAAAGACGATATTCCTGTCATTGTTTTTGGAAAAGGATGCTGGTTTGCTCTACACGATATGGCAAAATCGGGTGCTAGTGCCTTAGGAGTAGATTGGACGTGTAGTGCACGAAATGCACGCTATCTGTCTGGTGGACAAATCACCTTACAAGGAAACTTTGATCCATCGCGTTTGTTGTCTCCTATACCCACTATCAAAAGTGAAGTAAAGAAAATGATCGATGGCTTTGGAAAAGATCGTTATATTGTCAACTTAGGACACGGAATTTTACCCAATATTCCGGTAGACCATGCGCAAGCTTTTGTTGATGCTGTAAAAGAATATAAAGCTTAATCCATGCGAACCCAGTTTTACAATTACATCTGTAACCTACAAGACACTATCACCGCTGCACTTGAAAAAGTAGATGAAAAGGCAGGTTTCCAAGAAGACATTTGGGAGCGATCCGAAGGTGGCGGTGGCCGAACACGGGTCATTGAAAATGGTGCTGTCTTTGAAAAAGGAGGGGTGAATATTTCTGGCGTTCACGGCACCCTACCCGAAACCATGCAAACCCATTTTAACGTTAGCGAGGCTTCTTTTTATGCTTGTGGACTGAGCCTGGTTTTACATCCTAAAAACCCGAATGCACCCACCGTACACGCCAATTGGCGTTATTTTGAATTATATGACTCCCAGGGAAATATTGCTGATCAATGGTTTGGCGGGGGACTCGATTTAACCCCCTACTATTTAGTAGATGAGGATGCCGTTCACTTTCACCAGATTTGTAAAGATGCCTGTGATAGACACGACACGTCCTTTCATCAACAATATAAAAAACGCTGTGACGACTATTTTTGGAATGCGCACCGTGAAGAAGCTAGAGGCGTTGGAGGTTTATTTTTTGACTACCTAAAACCTGGTCAAAAAACCATGGAGCAGTGGTTCACCTTTGTTACCGATGTTGCTGACCATTTTCTCGAAGCTTATGTTCCTATTGTAGAAAAAAGAAAAGAACTTCCCTACACTCCTGCTCAACGGGAATGGCAAGAAATTAGACGGGGGCGTTATGTAGAATTCAACTTAGTGCACGATAAAGGCACTTTATTTGGTTTAAAAACCAATGGACGTATCGAAAGTATTTTAATGAGTTTACCGCCCCAGGTACAATGGAAATATGACCATCAACCTGAAGAAAACTCACCCGAAGCAGAGCTAATCGCTGTGTTAAAATCACCAAAAAATTGGGTGTAAAAAAGGGAATTACTACCTTAAACAATAAATCCAAAGGATGAGCACTTTAACCATACTGATTGTTTTACCGCTGCTGATTATTTTTTCCTATTTGTTTGATATTATTTCGCGAAAAACAAAATTTCCAGCTGTTATTTTATTGATGTTTACCGGTATTATTATCCGAACCGGAACCACGCTATATGGGTTTACTGAATTTGGGTTTTTAGAAAACCTCATCCCTGTTTTAGGAACGGTTGGATTAATTCTCATTGTATTAGAGGGGGCTTTAGAACTAGACATAAAACGCGACAAACTTCCCGTCATTCTAAAAGGCTTTTTTGCGGCAGGAATCATTTTGATCCTCAATGTTCTTGGGGTCTATTTACTTTTCTATCATTTTTTAGGGATAGGGCACCAAGCCGCTGTGATTTTTGCCATTCCCTTGTCCATCATAAGCAGTGCAGTTGCCATCCCCTCAAGTGCAAGCCTTTTTGAACGTGATAAAGAGTTTGTGGTCTATGAATCTACCTTTTCAGACATCCTAGGAATCATGTTGTTCAACTATGCCATTCGTCAGTTTGAAACCAATCAAACCATGATTAGTATGGAATCAATCGTTGGCTTAGGCTTGCAAATTATTGGGGTGATTGTGGTTTCTCTTTTCATCACCTATTGCTTGTTTCAGCTGTTGCAAAAAATTGAACACCATGTCAAATTCTTTCTCATTTTAGCCCTATTGGTTTTGGTCTATGCGCTTGGTAAATTTTTTCATTTACCCGCCTTGGTGACCATCTTTATTTTTGGCTTATTCCTGAGTAATGTTAAGACACTCTTACCCGATTTCATGAAACGAAACCTGGATCTAGAGGAAACCAAAAAAGGATTACATGAATTCCATATACTAACCGCCGAATCTACTTTTTTGGTGAAGACATTTTTCTTTCTCTTCTTCGGCTTCTCCATTAATTTAAGCGAATTCACAACCATTGACCCATTTCTGTGCGGACTGCTTATTTTTGGTGTTATGTTTGGAATACGCTATGTTTATTTCACCACGACTACCTTTAAGTTCAAACCCTCTCCCCTGGTCTTTATTTCTCCCAGAGGACTTATCAGCATTTTACTCTTTTTACAAATAAAAGAAATCCCTTTCATGGATGGCATCATTTCCGTCATAGATGAACGCGTCCTGCTGGTGGTCATTTTAGCCTCCATGCTTATCATGACCCAAGGAACAATGAAAAAGCCGATTGAAAAAGCCTTTGTAGACGCCCCAAATTCGGACGAAATCCCCTTAGAGATAGAGAACACTATCGCTGCTCTTGAAGAAGAAACCAATAGCGAAGAACCCAGTTAAATCACACCTATGTATCCACTAAAACGCAATAGAAGATTACGAACCACTGCAACCATTCGAACTTTGGTCCAAGAAAACCACCTCAGCCTTGACGATCTAATCGTCCCCATCTTTTTAGTGGAAGGAGCCAAGGTCAAAGAAGAAATTTCCTCCATGCCCGATTACTATCGCATGAGTCTCGATATTTTGGTCGAGGAAATAAATGAATTATGGCGCATTGGCTTAAAAAGTGTTTTACTCTTCGTCAAAGTACCCGATCTTTTAAAAGACAATAAAGGGACTGAAGCCTTAAACCCAAAAGGCTTAATGCAATTGGCCATACAAACGGTTAAAAAAACCTGTCCAGAAATGCTCGTAATGACCGATGTTGCTTTGGACCCTTACTCTTCTTTTGGGCATGATGGTATTGTGGAAGAAGGGATTATTTTAAATGATCCTACCAAAGAAGTTTTGGCAAAAATAGCCCTCTCACATGCGCAAGCTGGAGCCGATTTTGTCGCGCCAAGCGATATGATGGACGGACGTGTTGAACATATCCGTGAATTACTTGAAGCCGAAGGCTTTCACCATACCGGCATACTGAGTTACAGTGCAAAATACGCTTCCTCCTTTTATGGCCCTTTTCGTGACGCTTTGGATTCTGCTCCAGGATTTGGCGACAAGAAAACCTATCAAATGGATTTCCACAACCGCAAAGAAGCCCTCACAGAAACTATGCTTGATATTGAAGAAGGCGCAGATATTGTTATGGTCAAACCAGGCATTGCTTACCTCGATATCATTCGTGATTTGGCCGAACAAATTGAAACCCCCATCGCTGCCTATCAAGTCAGCGGAGAATATGCAATGCTTAAGGCCGCAGCAGCCAAAGGCTGGATCGATTACGATGCTGTTGTTTATGAGCAGTTAATTGCCTTTAAACGCGCTGGCGCCTCTTTGATCGCCACCTATACGGCCAAAGATGTTGCCCGAATTCTGGGAAAATCAGAAAGCACCTAAAAAAAGGCATAGATTTTGAGTACAATTAAATACCCAATATCTATACATGAAAAATGCCTCTTTTATAATTGTATGTTTTCTGCTGTTACTTAGCTGTGTAGGAGAAGACTTGGTCAATGATTATGTTGATCCAGATTTACGTATTTCGAATGCTATTCTTAGTATTCCTGAAGGAATTCAATATCAATTTACTGCTCGTTTTTTTGACGAATCGGGAACAAAAGTAGAAAACCCCACCCTGGTTTGGCTTGTGGACCCTCACACAGCTGTGAGTATCGCACAAGACGGAAGTATTCAAGCAATTGCCGCAGGAGAAGCAACTGTTATTGTTCAAACAACCGGTCTTCAGGGCGATATAATTGAAGCGAGAACAACATTCTCCGTCACGGCTGTAACAAGTACTGATACTTCTACTTCGACCTCAGAGACTTCTAGGATGACAGCCGATTCGGAGACCTCTACCTTGACCACCGACACAGAAACTTCCACCATGACAATGGAAACGGAAACTTCTACTACAACGATCGACAATAATATAGGGACGGGTATCGTTCTTGCTCCACAGTTTTACGAAGGAGAAATCATCTCAACTTCTAGCTATATCCTTGAAGGAAATTTTCGTTATGAACACAATGGAACGCAAATCACCCTATCGCTAGATGAAAATTATCGTGCTTCAACTTCATTGCCTGGCCTATATCTCAATCTCGGCAATAACCCAAATACCGTAAACGGTGCAATAGAAATTGCCAAAGTAACTGTATTCAACGGAGCGCATGAATACATTCTTCCCCCTCTATCGAATTAGCGGATTACAAATACCTCATTTATTGGTGCAAACCCTTCAGTGTGCCAGTGGGAGAAGGAGCAATCTTTTAAGCTATGAAAAAGTACATAACCCCCAGTCTTGTTCTCCTAGCTATAAATGCGAGTGCACAATGGACACAAGAAAAAGGAAAAGGCTATTACAAAATTGGCGCATGGTTTTTAGAAGCCAACGAGCACTACACAGATACTAGCCTAGTAGATCCAAATATAACCCGTGGACATTTTATTACCAGTTTTTATGGACGTGTTGGTTTGACGAATAAGCTCACACTTATTGGCTATCTCCCTTATACCCAAGTTTATCAAAATGGACAACGCTTTAGTTCGGGATTACCTTCTTTACCTGGAGAAAGCTTTGCTTCTTTAGGCGATATTGATTTGGCTGTTGAATACCAATTGTGGAAGAAAAAAGGCTGGGCTTTTTCTACCTCATTGATCTTGGGCCTGCCCACGGGAGATGATGCCGGAGGAAGTGACGGTAGTTACCAAACTGGAGATGACGAATTCAATCAAAGTTTGCAGTTTAATTTGGGGAAATCCTTCCCAATAGGGAAGCAAAACTTCTATTTCAAATCCAATATAAGCATTAATCAACGATCCAAGGGGTATTCCGACGAATGGCATTTTGGCTTAGAAACAGGTACTAAAATAGCTAAAGATAAACTCCTTTTGTTGGGTCGATTTAATACTCGTCAGTCCCTCCAAAACGAAAGCCTTTCTGCGGTCAACAACAACGGAAGTATCTTTGCCAACAATGTAGAAGTCACCAACCTTGGTGGGGAAATAATTTATGGGTTTAGTAAAGTGTGGAGTATAAATTTCACCCGATCTTTTCCAATCTCAGGCAAGGTCATTTATAAAGCTCCGGCCCTAGCTGCTGGAATTGCTTTGGAACTTTAACCATAAGTGCGTTCAGCAGCAAAAGGTGTTAGATCTAAACTTGTTTTTTGATCTGAAATAAGTTCCGCAATTAATTTCCCCGTAGCTGGCCCCAAGCTCCAACCCATCATGGAATGCCCTGTGGCCAAACACAGGTTGTCAAAGGCGGAATGCCGTCCAATAAAGGGCAGTCCATCTGGAGAGAGCGGACGTAAACCGCATTGGACTTCTTCTTTTGTTTTTTGTGAAATCGAGACCCCGGGATAATAACTGGCGGCAGCTGCGGCAATGGCCTCTACCCTGTTCTTTTGAATGGTATGATTTACCCCAGCAATTTCCATGGTACCCGAAAAACGGGTAAAACCTTGCATGGGGGTGACGGCAACTTTACGTTCCATCAAGATGGCGGGAATGCTAATTCCTGTGGGCTGTTCTTCATTGAGTCGATAACCCTTCCCGGCTTGGACGGGCAAATTAATCCCTACAGATTTCAACAACTGTTGTGACCACGCACCCGAAGCAATGACAACCTCATCGGCAGTGAAGTCTCCTTTGTCGGTAGACACTGTTTGTATTCTTTTTCCAGACGAAAGCAGTTGTAGAACATTCGTTTCTTTATGCATTTGCACCCCTGCTTTTAACAAATAGGTTTTCAGTTGCTCCATAAAAGTCCCTGGGGTGGTGTGTGCATCGCACCGATATAAATAAGCCCCGGCAATGTTCATGTCCATTTCTGGCTGAAGCGCATGCACTTGTTTTCGATCGATCAATTCAACATCAAGGCCAAGTCTTTTTGCTTCTCGCATTACTTCGCCTTCTGCTTTTTCTGCTGCTGCAGTTTGAAACGCCATTAAGACTCCTCTATCTTCCAAATGAAAATCAAGTTGAGGCAGTGCATCAAAATCGTGATACAATTCTTTGCTCAACACATTAATGTCTTTGATTATTTTCAAGGAACGTTGTACGTGCTTTTTAGAACAAGAGCGCATGAACTTTAACCCCCAATCCATCAAATCTATATCCAAGCGAGGTTTTATATAAAAGGGACTTGAAGTATCAAACATCCATTTCAATCCTTTTGTTATCATACCCGGAGCGGCAAGAGGAACAATATGACTCGGGGTTAAATAACCTGCATTAACATAAGAAGCGCCACTCTTCATAGAACTTTTGTCGAACACCGTTACCTGATGTCCTTCTTGGTGTAAAAAATAGGCCGTAGATAAGCCCACAATTCCCCCACCAATAACAATTACTTTTTTGGTCATATTATAGTATTTGAAACCCTTCTACATATGGGTCATTTTTATCTAAAATTATTGAATTATATCCAGTAATCCTAGCCGTTCCCTCTATGCTTGGCACAATGGCATTTGGCCTCCAACAGTGGTTTCCTCTTCCACGCGACCATTAAAAATTGACCCAATAATGCTTTCGTGAATAAATGAATCGCCCACATCAAGCTTACCTTGGGCAAACCATTGTGCCATGCGGGCAGATGTACCTGTTCCGCAAGGCGAACGATCAATTGCTTTATCCCCATAAAAAACGGCATTACGGGCGGTTGCTTCTTTGGAAATTGTTTTTCCAGCCCACAAAACATGACTACACCCTTTTATGTTTTTATCCTCAAGGTGCTGAATTGAATAAGCTTTATTCACCAATTTACGCACCGATCTGCTGTATGTAATCAACTCATCGGCAGTATAATCCTCCAAGCCATTGAAGTTTTGTTGCACATCTATAATTGCGTAAAAACTCCCCCCATAGCCAACGTCAAAACTGAGTTCTCCCAAAACTGGATGCTTTATTTTTCCATCTGTCAATGCCAGATAACTGGGAATGTTTTTTAAAGCGAATTGCCGTTACTTTATCCCCATCCTTTTTATAGTTCACTTCCACCAAACCAGCTGGAGTTTCTACACGTACTTTATCCTCAACTTTGGGTTGAATGAGTTTCTCTTGCAATAAAATCGTCATAGTACCAATGAGAACGTGCCCGTACATGGGTAAACACCCACTGGTTTCAATAAACAAAATAGCCACACCATTTTGGGGCTCGCAGGGTTCAAAATAGAAGCTTCCGCTAATCATGTCATGACCACGAGGCTCAAACATCAAGCCTTTTCGGATCCAGTCAAATTCACCTAGAAAATGAAGGCGTTTTTCCATCATGTTTTTCCCCACCAAATTGGGACGAGGGCCTTTGACCAAAGGTACGAGGTTTCCCACGGTATGGGGGTCAATACAATCAAAAATTGGTGCTTTATTCATTGCTCTCCATCGTTAAAGAATCTACTAAACCCCTGTCTTTACTTGCGAGCTAAACTGTGTGGTTTTTATGGGTAGTATACCTCAGCATTGCATTAAAAATGACAGGAATTCCATTGGCTTAAATTTTAATTAATCTAAAATAACAACTTTATTTTGTTTAACTTTAACTAAAATAACAAAACCCAGCTTTGGATACATATTATTTAGACAGTCCATTGGGTACAATTAAGGTAAGGGTCGATGCTGCTGGGATACAAGAAGTTTGCTTTGTAGAAGCATGCGTAAATGAAACTACAACTGTACCTGATCATTTAGTTTCTTGCATGAAACAACTTCAACAATATTTTGAGGTTAAACGTCAGCAATTTGATTTCAACATCAATCCGCAAGGAACTGTTTTCCAAAAAAAGATTTGGGGCTTATTGGCCAGCCTACCCTTTGGGCGAACACTCTCCTACATAAAGGTGGCTCGTTCATACGGGAACACAAAAGCTGTTCGCGCCGTTGCTGCTGCCATTGGAAAAAATCCTATCTTAGTTGCTATTCCTTGCCGTCGTGTTATTGGGAGTGATGGAAGTCTTGTTGGATATTCCGGTGGAATTGACCGCAAACGAAAACTTCTTCAACTTGAAGGATATCCGATGCAAACAACATTAATTTAATTTCTTCCGTTGTTGCGGAAATGAACCTATGAAAAAAATTCTACGTTACTTCTTTGGAGTCCTGCTCTTTTCATTCTTACTCCTCTACATCAGCCCCTATAACTTTTTACTCATTGCAGCGCAAAAATTGTTTGAAACAGGAAGAGACACCGCCTTCCTGGAAGACTATGCCTATTTTGATAATCGCTTGGTTAAGGCGGCAGATAATGTTACTGAATGGCCCAAACACGAAAAATACAATGTTATTCCTTTATCAGATAAGATTAACGCTGTTCACGAAAAGTACCGTTCAGTGGCCTACTTGGTTATCTATAAAGACAGTCTCTTACACGAGTCGTATTACGAGGATTATGACGTAAGCTCCAAGAGCAATTCTTTTTCGGTCGCAAAAAGTTTTGTCTCCGCCATGCTGGGAAAAGCCATTGAGCAGGGTTACATCAAAAGTTTAGATCAAAAAGTAAGCGACTTTTATCCCCAATTTAGTGAAGGAAAAGCAGCAAAACTAACCGTTGGTGATTTGTCATCCATGTCCTCTGGTTTGGATTGGAATGAAAAATATGACCTTTCGGTCAACGGCATGATGGAGGCTTATATTACGCCGAATTTGGATCGTTTGTTATTAAACAGCAGCATTGTCGATGAGCCTGGCCAAGCCTTCCGCTATTTGAGTGGAAACACACAACTCTTGGGAATGATCATTACCAAGGCGGTAGGGCAATCTTTAAGTGCCTATTTCACAGAGCACTTTTGGCAACCCCTGGGCGCAAAAGAAGACGCGCTATGGCAATTGGACAGCGAAGAAAATGGCATGGAAAAGGCCTATTGTTGTTTTGCTACCAACGCCAAAGATTTTGCCCGTATGGGGAAACTATACAAAGATTACGGAGACTGGAATGGAACCCAATTGTTAGATTCGGCTTTTATTGCAAAGAGTACACGCCCTCGCTTTGAAGAAAGCCCTGAGTATGGCTATGGTTGGTGGCTGACAAATTACCAAGGAGAAGATGGTTTTGCCATGCGAGGTCATTTAGGGCAATACATCATTGCTTTCCCGGCATCTGATTTGATCATTGTTCGTTTGGGTCACATGAAAGGACCAAAATTAAATCGCTTTGGAAGTCAACCTTTCCATGATTATATTCAAGAAGGATTCGAAATGATGAACAATGCTAGCCAACCTTGATTTAACCGAAGTCCTCTTTCTCGATATTGAGACTGTTCCCGAAGAAGAAATTCACGGTAATATGACCGAAGGCAGACAAGCCCTTTGGGAACAAAAAACCACTTATCAACGAAAAGGAGAAGTCACCGCTGAGGACTTTTATGAACGGGCGGGTATATGGGCCGAGTTCGGAAAAATTGTCTGTATCTCTGTAGGGTTTTTTGACACTACACAACCCAATAACAGAAGCTTGCGAATCAAAAGTTTTGCTGGGGAAGAGACTGAAATTTTAGAAGATTTTAAACAGCTTTGTGATGACCATTTTTATTTAAAATCTCATCTGCTATGTGCTCACAATGGGAAGGAATTCGACTTCCCCTACATCGCTCGACGCATGGTTATTCACCGTATTGCCTTACCGAGAATTCTCGATTTATTTGGGAAAAAACCATGGGAAGTCCCTCATTTAGACACCCTTCAGTTATGGAAATTTGGGGACTATAAACACTATACGTCATTGGCACTACTGGCCAACATATTTGGCATTCCTACTCCCAAAGACGATATAGATGGAAGTGATGTAGCCCGGGTCTATTATCAAGAAAAAAACCTTGAGCGCATTGTTCGCTATTGCGAAAAAGACGTTTTGACCTTAGCACAGGTTTTTTTGACCTTCTTGCGGAAACCCCTGCTAGAAGAAAACCAGATTGTATGGCTAAGCAAATAGAAAAACCGCTTTTATCGATTGAAAAGCTGTCGCTCGCTTTAAGTGGAAAACCCATTTTACACGATATTAGCTTTAACTTAAATTCAAACGAAATTCTTGCTGTAGTTGGCGAGTCGGGAAGCGGAAAATCCGTTACTGCACAAGCTATAATGGGGTTGTTGCCTCCAAAAAAAACTCAGGTTAAAAAAGGAAGCATTGAATTTGACGGAAAAAACCTTTTGACCCAAACCTCCTCTGATTGGCAACAGCTGCGGGGAAAAGAAATCGGGATGATTTTCCAAGAACCCCAGTCTTCTTTGAATCCCTCCATGCGTTGCGGGAAACAGGTGGCAGAAATGGGGAGGCAACACTTTTTCCCTTCGCTCCCTAAAAAAGAGTTGAAGGAAAAAGTACTCTCAGCCTTTGAAGAGGTACAATTGCCCGATCCTGAGCGAGTATTTAACGCCTATCCGCATCAATTGAGCGGAGGGCAAAAACAACGTGTCATGATTGCCATGGCATTGCTTTGCCAACCCAAATTATTGATTGCCGACGAACCTACCACCGCGCTAGATGTTCTCGTGCAACAAGACATCATACAACTCATTAAGCATTTGCAGAAACAAAACAATATGAGTGTTTTATTCATTTCGCACGATCTGAGTTTGGTCGCCAATTTAGCCGATACAATTGCTGTAATGCAAGAGGGAAAACTGGTGGAAATTGGCGAGACACAAGAAATATTTGCCTCCCCAAAACATCCCTATACGCAAGGTCTCTTGGGTGCCCGACCTGCTACTTCACAGCGGGTAAAATGGCTGCCCACCTTAGCTGATTTCACCAATAATACTTATCATCCTCAGCCAATCTTAACGGAAGAGCGATCGCTTATACATAAAGATATCTATGCCCAAACCCCCATTCTTTCTGTCAAAGAGATCGTGAAAAATTATACGGCTACAGGAGGTCTATTTGGAAAAGCAAAAGAAACCACAGCCCTAAAAAATATCTCATTTGATCTTTTTCCTGGGGAAACACTTGGTTTGGTCGGTGCCTCGGGTTGTGGGAAATCGACCCTAGCCAAAGCCTTGGTTTTTCTCGATCCGCCCTCAGCCGGAGATATTTATTGGGAAGGGAAGCACATCGATCCTTCCAACAAGAAACAAATTAACCAGTTGCGAAAAGATGTACAGTTTATCTTTCAAGACCCCTATGCCGCCCTGCACCCACTTAAGCAGCTGGGGACTGCGATCGAAGAAGTGCTTTTGGTGCATACTAACCTAAGGCAACACGAAAGGGAAAAACGCTGCCTAGAATTATTGGTTCAAGTTGGACTTTCAGCTGACTTTGTTTCGCGCTACCCCCATGAACTTTCGGGGGGCCAACGCCAACGGGTGGTTATTGCGCGAGCACTAGCCGTAGAACCCAAGGTGCTCTTGTGCGACGAGTCAGTAGCAGCCTTGGACATTTCTGTACAAGCACAGGTATTAAATCTCTTGAATGAGTTAAAAGACAAACTCCAGCTCTCCTATCTATTCATCTCTCATGATTTGGCCGTGGTCAAACATATGGCCGATAAAATCATCGTAATGCATGAGGGAATTATTGTAGAAGAAAACGAGGCAGATGCCCTGTACCAAGGACCACAAACCGACTTTAGCAAACGACTCTTGGAGGCTATTCCTTAGGAAATAAAAAAACTGTATCTTTAAAGTAGACATGATCCCTAAATCTATTCTACTCCATGAAAAATCTACTTTGCGGTATCCTTATACTGATGAGCTTTCCTGCGCATCAAACAAAAAAATAACAGCCTTATCACTCGATAAATCTCCTTGTTTAGGAAATTGTGATTCTTATAGTATGCATTTTAAAGAAGAACGAAATGCAATCTTTCTTATATTCATTAAAGAGGGAAAAACAACTTCGATTAAACTCTCCACTAAGGTAAAGAAAGAATTAAATCACAAACTCAAACTTCTATCTGGAGAGCAATTCAACGTTTTTTATGGGAGGAAAGGGGAGCTAGATCTTCAAAAAATAAAACTTCATTTTAACAGTAACACCATTGCGATTAATGGCTCTCAGCATATCCCAAAAAAACTTACACCCCTTCTGACCTATTTAGACATACTGATTAAAAAAACTAACCTACTTAACCCCAGCTTATGAAAACAAGAGAAACCTTTGCTGCATTTCTTTTCATTTTGACGCTTTCTTGTTCAAAAGAAACACCTACTCCAACACCAGAAACCCAAACTCCTGAAGTGGTGGAACCCGTATTTATGAATTTAAATACCCGTTTATCAGTTAGTTCCCCTTCTGTTGAAGTTGTAGAGGGTAATCCAGCAATAATAAGCTTACAACTGAGTGAAAAACTTTCTGAAGAGCTGGCAATAACCATTGAACAACACACCGATGCATTAGTCAATGTGGTGAATCCTCAGGACTATTCTACAAATTTAGCGTACAGTATCAATAGCGGATCAAGCTGGTTACCCGTCAACAATGGCTCAGTTTCTTTTCCAAAAGAAAGCACTAATCTTCAAATCCGTTTTTCCACGGTAGATGATGAGAAACTTGAGGTACATGAATCCTTATGGTTTCGAATTACACCTAGTCCAACAAACGGGATTACCCTTACCAATGAAGCATTGCCTGATGTAAAAGTGACCCTACAGGACAATGAAGAAAATATAATTTATATCGATGGTTTTATGACTTACGCCATCGAAAATAATGCAGACTTCATGGTGAAAAATATTTCTCGCACAGTTAGCACAACTCAAGAGAAAAACTGGATTGATCAAGGAGGGTTGCTAAAAGAACTTTTAGATGATATCCGCTACAACTAGCTTTAATCCCTATGGGCTTCTGTTATCCCGGGAAAGGAAAATCGGGGGATTTACCCCCACGAAAAGAATGTGCGCCCCAATGGCATCCTCTACTACTTGCAGAACTTAAACAGGTGAAACTTATTTTACTCGTTGGAAAATATGCACAAGATTACTACCTACAAGAAGAAACAAAAAGCACACTAACTGAGCGAGTGGAAAATTTTACCAACTATTTACCCCAATACTTTGTTTTGCCCCACCCCTGACCAAGAAACAATATCTGGCAGGCCAAAAATACTTGGTTTAAAACCCATGTGCTTCCGCACTTAAAAACTAGAATTGCCAAAGCCCTTGCTTAAGGTGCAGGATTTGGAATACTTTCTTGCACCTTTTCGATGGCTTTAAGCATTTCTTTGCTTAGGTTTAGCTCAATGGAATCAATATTTTCTTTCAATTGACCCAAGCTCGAAGCCCCAATAATATTGGCAGTCACAAACGGGCGACTGGTCACAAAGGCTAGCGCCATTTGCGTAAGTGAAACTCCGAATTCTTGGGCTACTTGGAAGTAAGACTCGGTAGCTTTAATGCTATTCTCACCATTGAATCGAGCTAAATTTGGGAACAATTTAAACCGAGAGTTTTCAGGCATTCCATTTCGGTACTTCCCCGTTAGTCGACCAAAACCAAGCGGTGAATAGGCCAATAGCCCCATATCTTCACGCATACACACTTCAGAATTCCCCACTTCAAACAAACGATTGAGTAAGTTATAGGGATTTTGAACCGTGATCATTTTAGGATAACCCTGTTTGGCCAATTCAACAAAACGCATAATTCCCCAAGGAGTTTCGTTGGACAAGCCAATCTGTTTAATTTTTCCCTCCTCAATTAGGGTGGCTAAGGTTGCCAAGATTTCTTCAAAATTATCTTCCCAAGGGTCATTATCTGGGTGATTTCTATACCCACGTACACTAAAAAAATTGGTCTTTCTTTCGGGCCAATGCAATTGATATAAGTCAAGATAACCGGTTTGCAAACGCTTTAAACTGCCCTCTACTGCTTCGCGTAAATGTTTTGGGCTGAAGTGTTCATGATCGCGGATGTGTGCCGTATAATCGCCTGAGCCGGCAATTTTAGACGTCAGAACAATTTGATCTCTTTTCCCAGTTTTCTTGAACCAATTCCCCATGATAAGTTCTGTATCGGCGTAGGTTTTTGGTGTGGCAGGAACGGGATACAATTCTGCGGTATCGAAGAAATTAATGCCGCGTTCAAGGGCATAATCCATTTGGGCATGTCCCTCTGCTTCGGTGTTTTGGTTGCCAAAGGTCATGGTGCCCAAGCAAAGTTTACTGACCTTAATGTCAGTAGAAGGTAATACAGTATAATCCATAAATTAATTAGTCAACCCGCTCGAGTAATTCAGCAATTTTGTCCAATTTAGGACTTAAAATCACTTCGATTCGACGGTTTTTAGCTTTTCCTGCTGCTGCTTTGTTGGAGGCCAACGGAAGGTGTTCTCCGCGACCAGCTGCAGTCAAGTTTTCTGGTTTAATGGTTTTATTTTTTAACAGTAATTTTACAATTTCGGTAGCGCGCTTGGTCGATAAATCCCAGTTTCCACTCAGGTTGTCATTGCCAATATAAGGATCGGTATCGGTATGTCCTTCAATCAAGATAGCGATCTCTGGATTGGCTGCCAAGACACTTCCCAATTGCTTTAGTGCTTGTTTTCCTGTACTTCCAACCGTCCAACTACCCGATTGGAACAAGAGTTTATTTTCCATAGAAACGTATACTTTTCCACCGCGTTGTTCCACAGAGAGGCCATTGCCTTCAAAGCTGTTTAACGCGTTGGCCAAAGTGTTTTTTAAGGTCCCCATAATGGCTTCTTTCTCCGAGATTAGCCCTTCGAGTTCTTCCACTCGTGCAGAGCGGGAAGACAATTCGTTTCTCAAAGAATCTAAGCGACCTCGTTCGTCCAACAATTCTCCTTCTTTGATTTGAATATCTTCCAACAAGCCCCTGTTGGTTTCAATGCTGGCTTGCAAGGCTTCGCTGCTGTTTTGTTCTAAGGCGCTATAGGCATCTTGTAGCGTAACCAAAGTTCCCGAAGTTGTGGCCAATAATTGGCTTTGTTTTTCATATTGACCAACCAATTCTCCATAGTGGTAACGCAAAGAATCGTAATTTTTAATCAGGTCTTTGTGCTCGTCTTCTAAGTTGACATGTGCCACCTTTAAGTTTGCATAGCGGTCTTCTATCTCATTAAACATTTTCGAGGATACGCAACTTGTAACAAATGGGAAAAGAAGGAATAGGACTATTTTTTTCATGAAATGAACTTATCTATTTGTTTATTCTAGGGTTAATTCTACGACAACCGGACAATGGTCAGAATGATGTGCTTCAGGTAAAATATAGGCTCGATTCATCTTCTCTTTTAAGGGAGTACTGACCAAGGCGTAATCGATTCGCCAACCCTTGTTGTTTGCTCGAGCATTTGCTCGATAACTCCACCAACTGTAGTGGTGAGATTCTGGATTAAAGGAGCGAAAAGAATCGATGAATCCACTGTCAAGAAATCCGTCCAACCAAGCACGTTCCTCGGGCAAAAAGCCCGAAACATTTTTATTACGAACGGGGTCATGTATGTCTATGGCTTCATGACAAATGTTATAATCGCCGCAAATGACCAAGTTTGGAATGTCTTTTTTGAGCTGGTCAATGTACGCTTTGAAATCATCCATAAACATAAACTTATGCTCCAAACGTGCCATATTGGTTCCAGAAGGGAG
>Ga0115572_10000515_pt1 | contig 32571 bp, 30 predicted proteins | sample COGITO_mtgs_1206_FD_88681 | JGI IMG/M metagenome (GOLD analysis project Ga0115572, IMG submission 88681) | Pelagic marine microbial communities from North Sea - COGITO_mtgs_120607 | ecosystem: Environmental > Aquatic > Marine > Epipelagic | place: Germany:Helgoland, sampling site Kabeltonne... | reverse complement strand
TCGCCGTGACGGGCAGCGCTCGTCGATCGGTTGCTGCCGCCCAGGGGAACGCACGGAGGGATCGTCAGACGACTGGTGCACCTGATCTGGCTCATTGTCGTCGCTGATGATCGCAACCACAGAAGAGGCGGCCCTCGAAGGTGATGGCGAAGCACGCTCGGGCGCTCGACGACGCGTCGCCGGTTGCACTCACCAAGGTCGCCGACGACTTCGCGGAGCAAGGTGCGCTCGTGTTCGCCGCCCAGGCCTACGCACAGGCCGCTCGGATCATCGACGATGTCGAAACATCGGCGCGAACGGCTCAGCGAGCCTGGACCTGCTTCGACCGATGCAATCAGGTCAGGTCCCGCGAGATGGACGCGCTGGAGCGCCCGTTGTCCGATCGTGAGACCGAGGTCGCCCACCTCGCGGCCTCAGGCATCACATCTCGAGAGATCGCTGAGCGGTTGTTCGTGTCGCAACGGACGATCGACAACCACCTCCGCAACGTGTACCGGACCTTCGGCGTCGGCCAGCGGGCCGACCTCGCGCCGCTTTTCGCCTGATTCTCCAGCGCGGTCCGTCGAGGTACTCATTTTTGGGTCGGCACGTACTTATCGTTCGATATTCCTCACTTTGGGGTACCAGATTGGGATGCTCCACGGTATGCGATCCCGCCATGGGTCGTATGTATGTGGTGTGGAATGCCTCATGGTCAGGCTGCTGCGAGGCTCATCCAGTCGGATCTGGTGGGGTGAGGGTTAAGGGTTGTAATCCCCCCTCCGACGCGATCAGGTTTGTTGAGATTCCAAGGCTTCAGCGCTCCGGAATCGCTCGTTTTGTGTCGCTTGTCATCAGAATCTTGCGTGCGAGGTTGGCTGGTATGGTTCCCCGTTGTCCGGTCTAGCCTTCCGCCGGGATCAGGAAGCATCAGCTACGGATCTCGGCGGCCGCAGTCTTCGGTATCGTGAAAGATGTGATTCTTTCCGGCCTGCCACCTCATCGCCGAGGACGCGGGCCAGGACGCTTACCCAAACGACAGGACACTCCCCCTGCAGGCGAGTGGTTGGCTGTTGAGCTCGCGCAATGACCTCATCAAGATCCACGCAGCCGCCTCCATTCCACAGTCCCCCTACCGGCGGCCGACGAATCCAAGGTTCGTTTCATCTTCGATCGTCAGAGTCGAGGCATGAACAACATTCCCCGACTTCGAACAGGAGCCGCCACCCTCGGGCTCGCCGCGCTCCTCTCCGTCGGTGCACTTGCCTGCACCGACGATTCGACCGACTCGCCAGTGCTCGGCGGCGACGCGTCGACGGGCACACCGTCCTCAGCCGTCGAGGCACCCACCGATAACCGCCACCACGGCGATCACGGCGCCGACGTGCAGACCCATGCCGCAGCGATGGAGCTGGTCGAGATGGCGAACGCAACCCACATCGCGGCGATCAGCGGCGACTGGAGTTCGCCGCCGACCTGGAATGGCGACGTGCCCGGGACGGGCGCCTTCGTCCACATCCCGGCGGGGGTGACGGTCACCGTCGACACGATGTTCGAGCCCGAGATCGAACGCATCGGGGTGGATGGCACGCTCCGCTTCGCGACCGACGTCGACACCGAGCTAAAGGTCGACACGCTCGTCACGACGCCGAGCGGCACGCTCGAGGTTGGCACGCCGGATCAGCCGGTGGCCGACGACGCTGTGGCGTCCATCCAGTTTGCCGACGATGGCCCGATCGATCGGTCGCAGGACCCGAGTCTCATCTCTCGCGGTGCGTTGCTGCACGGCACCACGGTGGTGCAGGGTGGCGACGTCACGCATCGCACGACGGTGGCGTCGTTTCCGCGGGCGGGCGACACGAGCATTGAGGTGCGCGGTCCGCTCGCCGGCTGGGATGCCGGCGACGAGGTCGTCATCACCGGTACCGACGGCCCGACGAGCGACGAGCTTCGCATCATCACCAGCGTGGAAGGCACGACGGTGCAGTTCGCCGATCCACTCCAGCGGGATCACGTTCCGCCCGCCGACGACCTGGAGCTGTACGTGGCCAACCTCACTCGCAACGTGCAGTTCTCGTCGGAGAACAGCCAGATCGATCGTCGGGGCCACGTGATGGTGATGCACACGCTCGATGCGCAGATTCGTGGCGCCCGGTTCACCGACATGGGCCGTACCGACAAGTCACGGGAGCTCGAGGACTTCGCCTTCGAAGATCTTGAAGCGGGCGCGGTCAGTTGGGACGGCAGCTTCGAGAAGCTGGGTGGTACGAACGTGCGGGGCCGCTACACGGTGCACGTGCATCGGGGTGGGGCCGATCCCCGTTCGACGCCGGCGGTGATCGCAGATTCGGTCGTCACCGGCGATCCTGGTTGGGCGTTCACGAACCACTCGAGCCATGTCGACTTCCTGCGCAACGTGGCCTATGACAATGCGGGGGCTGGCTTCTCCACCGAGGCCGGCGACGAGACCGGTCGTTGGATCGACAACATTGCGATTCGGACGGTCGTGCCGACCTTCGTGCTCGACGATGCCGGCGCTATCGACCCGGATCTTCGATCCGATCGACAGGACTTCGGTATCGACGGCGACGGCTTCTGGTTCCAGGGCAACCGCATCGACGTGATCGGCAACGTGTCGGCGGGTGCGTCGGCACACGGGATCATTTGGTGGTCGGAGTCGTTGGCGGAGGCCGACCTCGGACGGGCCGCTCGAGTCGACGTGGCCACGCTTCCCGATCCGTCGCTCGTGCCTGACCGCGACCAGATCGAGGTGTGGTGGGCTCCATTGGGCGAGGTGCGGGACAACACGGCGTACGGGTCGATCGTTGGTGTGCGGGCCCGGTATATCCACGGCGCCAGCTACCTCAACGATCCTTCGGCACCGCCGGCTGCCTACATCGACAGCCTGGAGCCGACGATCGATGGCATCGTCACCTGGAACGTCCGTGACGGCGTGCTCATGAACTACAACGAGCGGCTGAACCTGCGGAACATCCGGGCTATCGGCATCGCCGAGCCGTTCCGCCACAACTACGGCCACACCGCTGCGGTCGGTGTTGGCTTGGACGTGAACAACGCTGAGACGTTCGGGCCGGGTTCGGTGGAGAACGTGGACCTGCGCAACTTCGAGGTCGGCTTCCTGGCTCCCCGGCATGGGTTGTGGACGGTGCGCAACCTGACCACAGCGGCCACGACCGACGTGTTGATCCACGACCCCGTCCACAGCGAGCGCTCGCTCGAGATGGAGAACATCACGTTCGCCTCGCTGAGTGGAACCGACCTGGATAGCCGCAACATCAGCCGCCGCAACTTGGTCCTGGCGTACGACTATGCGGGCGACGGCGACGGCGTCGACCCGGACACCGCCGAAGAGGGCCCCACCGGTGAACGGCAGCTCGCCGACCGGGTGACGTGGGATGGCCTCGGGTTGTTCTCGGCGGCCAGCGACTCCACTCCGGCCGATGCGCAGACCCATCCGCAGGTCACCAACGGGTTGGTCGGTGCAGCAGCACCCGTTCCGACGATCACGCACGTTCCCGGCTTCGGCGCCTTCGGCGACGATGTCGATGACGAAGAAGACGACGAGGATCGGGACGACTCGGAAGGGGACCGTGACGACGAGGAGTTCGAGTCGGTCGATGAGCTGATCGAGCAGACGCTCGCCGACCTCCGAGCCGTACTCGTCACCGCCGACGAGGAGACCCTCGAGGAGCTGGTGGAATGGTGTGGCTCCGAGGAGCTCGAAGCGGACGATCCGTTTGCGCTGGTCTGTGTCGCCCAATCGACAAACGGTGAGCTGGGTAGCGTCGACGATGTCGAGGATGATCCCTACGATGCACTCGACCAGATCGTGGATCGGCTCGTCGATCGTCTCGAAGAGCACGAGTCGGCCATGGAGGAATTGCTCGACCGCTGCGAGTCCGAAGACTCGGATGAGACCTGGACGCTCATCTGCTCGATCGTCACCGCCGACGGAGAAGGGGACGAAGGTGACGACACCGACGATGACGAATAGGAACTCTCGAGTGCGCAGATCACAGGAGCACACATGCATGTGCTGATCGTGGAGGACGAGACCCGTCTGGCAACGTTGATTGCCGACGGGCTCGTCCGCGCCGGCATCCGGGCCGAGGTGGTGCACGACGGCGTGGCTGGGTTGGAGCGCGGTTCCTCCGAGCCGTGGGATGCGATTGTGCTCGACATCCTGCTGCCGGGGATGAACGGCTTCGCCGTGTGCCGGGAGCTTCGAGCGACCGGGGTGGCCGTGCCGATCCTGATGCTCACGGCGAAGGACGGCGACCTCGACGAGACCGAGGCCCTCGACATCGGTGCCGACGACTATCTACGCAAGCCGTTCAGCTTCGAGGTGTTGGTGGCGCGGTTGCGGGCGCTGGTGCGTCGCACAGGGCGCACGGCCGACCAGGTGGTGACGGCGGGCGGCCTGGAGATCGACACGGCCAGCCGGGTCGTCAACCGAGACGGTGCAGCGGTTGAGCTCAGCACCACCGAGTTCGATCTGTTGCTGGCGCTGGCGCGGCGAGCCGGTCAGGTCGTGTCCCGCCAGACGTTGTACGACGAGGTGTGGGGGTACGAGCAGGATCACAGCTCGAACGTGATCGAAGTGTTCATCCGTTATCTGCGGCAGAAGGTCGACGAGCCATTCGGCGTGAAGTCGATCCAGACCGTGCGTGGCGCCGGCTACCGGCTGGCCGCCGAGCCCGACGCGGTGGGCTGAGCCATGGCGTGGGGTTCGATTCGCTTCCGGGTTACTGCGATTGCGGTGCTGACGTCGGCCGTGATTGTCCTTGCGTTCGGTTGGTTGTTCATCCGGCTGGTCACCGACCGGCTGGTGTCGGCCGGCCAGGAGAGTCTCGAAGCGGTGACGGCCGATGTGGATGGGTTGTCGCTCGTCGAGCTCGGCGAGGACGATGCGCAGTTCCGACTCGACGGCGAGGAGTACCTGATGCTGCTCGAGATCGATGAGTTCGGCGACGTGTTCGTCAACCTCCAGTCGTTCGATGATCCGGAAGGCAACTCGGTGGGTGGGTTCACGATCGACTCGGGTACGGGTGAGCTCCGTCATGTGGTGGTCGAGAGCGACGAGCTCGAAGAGGCAGAGCTGCGGGCGGTGGCCGAGCGCGGCACCGAGCAGATCCGCGATCTGGTGGACGGGCCGGGCGGCCAACGGCTGGAGCTGATTCAGGCGGCCGACGACGCGATCACCGACATCTCCGACGCTGCCGATGCGGCCCGGGGTTCAGCGTTGATCGTCGGGCCGCTGCTCGTGCTGGCGTCGGGTCTGGTCACCTGGATCGTGGTCGGGCGGGCGCTCGCTCCCACGCGTCGGATCGCCGCCGAGGCGGCGGCCATCGACACGGCGACGTTGGATCGCCGGATGACCCAAAGCGGCGGCGACGACGAGGTCGACACCATCGCCGAGGTCATCAACGACATGCTCGATCGGATCGAGGGCGGGGTGAAACGAGAGCAGCAGTTCGTGGCCGACGCGTCGCACGAGCTGAAGACGCCGTTGACGACGGCCCGGATGGCCGCCGAGCTGGCGGGCAAGGATGCACCCGAATCGGCCTATCCGCCGCAGGTGGTGGAGGAGCTCGATCGGATGCGGGCGTTGATCGATGATCTGTTGCAGTTGGCCCGCTCGCCCGAGGGTCGGGCCAGTGAGTCGGTTCCGTTCGATGCGCTGGTCACCGAAGTCGTGGCCGATCACCCGGCCCGCGACCGGATCACGGTCGACATTCCGGCGGGAGCGACGGTCGAGGGTCGGACGCCCGAGCTACGGCGGATCGTGCTGAACCTGCTCGACAACGCGGCCCGCTACGGACGGTCGGCGATTCAGGTCGCAGTGTTGGCGACGGGGCGCACGGTCACGTTGACAGTGGACGACGACGGTCCGGGCATTCCTCCGGGCGAGCGGGAGTTGGTCTTCGAACGTTTCGTTCGTCTCGACGAGGGACGCGCCCGCAACGAGGGCGGCACGGGCCTGGGCCTCGCCATCGTCCGAGCGATCGCCCGCGGCCACGGCGGCGACGCCTCGATCGATGAATCCCCCCTCGGCGGCGCCCGCGTGGCGGTGACGCTGCCGCGAAGTGGCTGAGCTCCGCGGTCACCACCGAAGGTGTGGGTGCCTGTGGGTGCCTGAAAATCCGTCGTGGCTGGTCAGGCGGCGGTCGGTATTCGTGGCCTCAGTTACCGACCAGTTCAGCGGTCCATACGCCGCGTGTACTTTGGGTTAAACTCGGCCCTCCGACACAAGCGTTAGTACACCCGCTCGGCCTGTCCGGGTCGTGGACGGACGGCGCAAGATCTCGCTCTCAGCCTTTTGCCCGAAACTCTGTCGTTCTGTTGTGCGGCGTTTTTGTATTCGTTGATGAGGTCGTGGCATCGGGTTGAGCTGGTTACTCGAAGGTGGGTCGGTTCACGGTGGGCGAGTACTTGGGGGTCGGTGGGTAGTGGCGGTCGTTGCTAGAGCGCCCGGTACGAACGGCGAGGCGGGCGAGCGATGTGAGGAAGCGGTAGAGGATGTGGGTTCACAGGCTCGGGATTGGTGCTGATTTTGGCTGTTCAAGAGCCACGTCGGGCACCCACAGGCTCGAGAATCCAGTTGGCGAATGCTCGTGCGGCGTAGTCCTTGATCGGTTCTGAGATGATGTGGGTGTGTCGGACACCGATCTCCTCTTCGAACTGGTGGCCACGCTGACCTCTCCGACGTCCGGCGCGAAACTCCTCGCAGCGGCGGCCACCTTCGATCATCACGCGGTCTCGCTCTGGAAGGCAGGCCCGCGCCACATAGTGTCATTCGGTGATTCCGGCAAGAGCGCCGTGTTGCTCGATGACCTGCGTGTGCACTTCCCGATGATTGACGTGTTGCCAGGCGAGCGAATCCTGATCTGCGACGCTCGAACCAAAGGAAGCACACCAAACGCGTGGGTCTTCTCCAACGACGGTTCACTCCAAGCACGATCCGCTCAGGTACGGCACATATCCCGCACCCCGAGGCGCTCATATTGCTCGACCGGCTGGGCGGTCACGAGTGCCCCATATCGCCGGGTCAGCAGCGCGTCGCAGAACGGGCAAACGTTTCCTGACACGGCACTAGGTCTGACGTGTATGCGACTCGCTGAGCCAGTTGCTCGGTTGCAGTTGAAACCGTGTTCGCTCTCTCAACCAGCCCGAAGCCGTTCCCATGCTGCGGCGGTCGTGGAGTCTTCGGCGGGAATGGCGTGTCCGTAGACGTCGAGTGTGACGGAGGTGCGCTTGTGGCCGATGCGTCGTGATACTTCGACGACGTTGACGCCTGCTGCGAGCAGGTGTGAGGCGTGGGTGTGCCGGAAGTCGTGTGGGCAGAGTCGGTTGAGTCCAAGGTTCTTGCGCAAGGTTCGGTCGACCCAGTTCGTCCAGGAGTCTGGGTTCCGGGGTTTGCCTTGGCGGTGGAATACGAGGCCGAGCCCGGTGGGTGGGTGAGCGTCTCGGTATTGCCGAAGCGCTTCGAGAGTCCGAGGCGACAGTTCGATCGTCCGCTTCGATTGTTGTGTCTTGACTGGACCGAGGATGGGCTGCTTCGACTCGCCAACTCTCTCGGTTGTCACCTGCTGACGGATTCGCATCTTGCCGGTCTCGAAGTCGATGTCTGCCCAGTGCACACCCACGATCTCTCCGCGGCGCGCGCCGGTGTCGAGTGCCAGCAGGCACGCCATTGCCCATGTCTCGGTCGTGATGCCTGCGAGAGCCCAGTCTTCAAGCTGGGAGAGGACGTCGCCGTGGAGGACCCGCTCTGCAACGGACTCGGCCGTCGTCTTGGACGCCTGATGCTTCTTCGGGATGTCAGAGAGTGATGCGGCGTTGTCGGTGATGAGCCGATCCTTCTGCGCTGCCTTCAATGCGTGGACGAGTGTGGAGCGAACGTTGACCACCGTCTTGTGGCTTCTGCCGGCGTTGAGCATCGTTGCCCACAACGCCTCGCAGTCGGATGCAAGCAATTCGGCAAGCAGCATCCGGCCGAGTTGAGGTTTGAGCCAGGTGCGGATGTGTTGTTCCAGTTCGGCGTAGCGGGCTTGTCGATTCCCGGCGAGGAGAAGGTCCCGGCGGACGGTGAGGAAGCGATCGAGCCAGTCTCCGACCGTCAGCGACTTTGCTGAGCCGAGTGGGGCGAGCGCGGCCTGACGTTCCAGCGCTTCCTGTTCCGACTCGAAAGGTCCGAGCCGTCGTTGTCGTCGCGTCTTTCCATCGGGTTGTGCACTGAGACGAAGCCAGAACTTGCCGTTGCGCACCTCGATGCTGCCGAGGCCCCGCCGTCCTCTTCCTTGCGAGTTCATGCTGCGGTCTGTCCAGTGGTGAGCATCGCGACAAAGGCGGGCGTGGGAACGTACAACCGCGTGCCGAGCTGAACGGTTGGCAGTTGGCCGGATCGCATCGAGTCGCGTACGCGGCGAATAGGGATCTTGAGCATCGTTGCGACCTGCTGCGGTTCGAGGAGGGGAGCGAGTTCGGACAGGGGGTGTCCGAAGATTTGCTCGGCGATCGCGACCACCGGGTCAGATGCTGTTTCCTCATCGAGCGGCGGGATGCGGACCTTCCAGTTGCCGCCGATCATCACGGCCTCGAGATCGTTGGTGTCGATTCTCCGTCGGACCTCTTCGACGGAGATGCCGAGTACCTCGGCTGCCTGCTTGGTGCTCATTGGGTTGTCCATGGCCTAGATAGTGCTTGAGCCGTGGTGGTCCCGGACGCTCGGCGTCCTGGGGCACTAGCGGGCACTAACGCGTGGGGTGAAGCTGTATTCATTCAGCCGACCGTAGATGCACCTTTTCGACGGAAGGCTTGTTCCGTATGGCTCATCAAGTGCCATGCGAGCAGTCGCAAGTGCACCCAAACCTGTGACTTTTGGTTCGATTCCCGTCCACCTCCGCCACTCGTTTCACTCGAGGACTTCATGTAGGTCGGGGTCTTTGGGGCAGAGACCCGTTCGTGCGGTCGATCGCCAGTCAGGGCGGACTGGTCGGCGGAGCGCTCATTGGATCGCCACGGCAGCGCTTCTAAGCGACGCCTTTGAGCCGACAACCGCAGAACGCGCCCGTCGGCCGAACAAATCCTGTTAACTCGGCGCGCCGTGGTGCCTCGGTCCAGTCGGGAACGCCATCGAGGTGATCGGTGCTCGGCGGCAGCGTCCAGCCGCCGATGAGGAGACGATGTCCTCCCAACCAAGGGGGTAGTTGTCGGTTGCTCGATCGAGGGCGTTGATGAGTAAGAGAAGTTCTCAGCTTGGGAGTGAGCGTTGCATCGTGAAAGGTAAACCGCCCGAATTCGGCGGCATGTCAAGACGGCTCCCACAGTCCCACCTGACTCGCTGTAGAAATCGAGATTTGTAGGAGTCGCGCTCCTCGCGCTTAAAAAGACTGAGTATCATTCGCATTATGCAAGATTTGCGGCGTTTTCTTCTTCCGGTGGCGTTGGGTGCCCTAGTCGGTTTACAGGCGTGTGGTGTCGACGATGATTCAGCAAACACTGACGCCTCTGCGATGACCGCCGCTGGCGATGAAGTCGCTGTTGACGAAACCGACCATGCCGACGACGACCATGCCGACGACGACCATGCCGACGACGAGGGTTCCAGTGGGCTCGGCGCGCACGAACACGGGACGGCAGAGATGACTGTCGCATGGATTGGTGGTGACGTCGCGGTCGACCTGATCAGCCCGACCTTCAACGTTTTTGGGTTCGAGTACGAGCCCACCAGTGACGAGGACCTGGCGATCCAGGCGGACCGAACTGCAGTGCTGACCTCGCCCAACATGATCGTCATAGACGACGAAGCCGCTTGCGCACTCGCCGACCCGGTCGGGACCGAAGTGGAGCGTGACGGCAGCCACTCCGAGATCACAGTGGCGTGGCTGTTTGAGTGCGAGAATCCCAATGGGATCAGCCAGATCGATGCGAGCGGTCTCTTCGACGAGTTTCCGAACTTCGAAGACATCGATGTCGAGTGGATCTCGGAGTCGGAACAGTCATCAGCTGAACTCACTCCGACGGAAACCGGCGTTACGTTGCGGGGGTGACCGATCGAAAGGACGAAGTGGTCCGCCTCGATCGCGTCCGTTTCCGTTGGCCGGGACAGACGTCGGACATCGTGTCGATCGACGAGTTGTCACTCGGTGTCGGCGAGCGCCTCTTCGTGCGTGGCGCTAGCGGTAGCGGCAAGACGACCTTGTTGAATCTGCTCTGTGGGCTGCAGGCGCCGTCGAGTGGAACGATTCGACTCCTCGGCACGGACCTCTCGCAGCTTGCATCCGGTCATCTGGATCAATTTCGAGCCGATCACATCGGCGTCATCTTTCAACAGTTCAACCTCCTGCCGTATCTTTCGACACTGGAGAACGTGACGCTGTCGTGCTCGTTCTCGGGCCGCAAGAAGCGACGAGCCTCTCAGTCCACAAACGTCACAGGAACCGCTCGCCGATTGCTGGAAGACCTGAACCTTGCCCCCGAACTCCACCGGGCGTCCGTCAACAAACTGAGCGTCGGTCAACAACAGCGAGTTGCCGTGGCAAGGGCACTTATCGGCACTCCCGAAATTCTCATTGCAGACGAGCCGACTTCGGCCCTCGACGCCGACAACCGAGACCGCTTCATGGATCTATTGTTCCGCGAGACCGAGGCCAGAGGCTGCACGCTTGTGTTCGTGAGTCATGATCCGCTTCTCGCCAAACGGTTCGATCGGTCGATCGAACTCGGTTCGGCGTCCGAGGTGCTTCAAGGCTCACCGTGAACTTGTTGTTAATTGCGCTGAAGAGCGCTCGCTTCCGCCGCACCAGCATTGTGCTCACGGTGATCGCGATCGCTATCAGTGCAACGTTGCTGCTTGGTGTTGACAAGGTTCGCAAAGAAGCAAGATCCAGCTTCTTCAACACGGTCTCGCAAACGGATCTCATCGTCGGGGCAAGGAGCTCGCCGACGAACCTTCTGCTCTACAGCGTGTTTCGCATTGGCAACGCCACCAACAACGTGAGTTGGGAGACGTACGAGTCGATAGCAGACCGCGACGAAGTCGCTTGGACGATTCCGATCTCTCTCGGTGATTCCCATCGGGGATTTCGAGTCATGGGGACATCGTCGGATTATTTCGACTTTTATCGGTACGGGAGTAACAAGGCGCTGACGCTCGACTCCGGCGATCGCTTCGAGGGTGTCTACGAAGCAGTTCTGGGAGCAGACGTTGCGCGTGATCTCGGCTACGACGTCGGTGATGAAATCGTAGTCTCGCATGGGCTGACCTCGGCCGACTTCGCCGGACACGATGACAAGCCGTTCACCGTGGTTGGGATCTTCGACAGGACGGGCACTCCCGTTGATCGAACGGTGCATGTCAGCCTTGCGGGAATCGAGGCGATTCATGTGGACTGGATCGACGGCAGCCGGTCGGGCGTGCAGCTTGATGCCGAGCAGGCGCTTCAATTCGATCTCACACCGACATCAATCACCGCCTTCATGGTGGGGCTAAAAAATCGCGCCCAGACGTTTACCATCCAACGCGAGATCAACGATTACCGAGCCGAGCCGGTGTCGGCCGTCCTTCCCGGGGCCACCCTGAGTCAGTTCTGGCGAACGATCTCACCCGTCGAACAGGTTCTGTTCGTGATCTCCGGGTTCGTGTTGCTCGCCGGACTGCTCGGCATGTTGACCACGATTCTGTCGACGCTTAACGAGCGACGGCGTGAAATTGCAGTGCTACGTGCGGTCGGAGCACGGGGGCGCCATGTCGTGATGCTGATCGTGCTCGAAACCCTGCTGATCGTGACGGCAGGCTGCGCACTCGGCATTGGGATGCTCTATGGATTGATTGCCGTCACCCGTCCAGTCGTCGCACGGCGGTACGGCGTTGACCTCGCCGCGACCTGGCTCGACTCCACTCAGCTGAGTATCCTTGGCGGTGTGATTGGCGCCGCACTTGTCGTCGCGTTGATACCGGGATTCATCGCCTATCGCCGCTCGATCCACGACGGCCTGGCTCTCAAGGTGTAGCCCCGTATGACGACGCAACCCTCCGAGCAACGACAGCGTTCTATACGGACCACCCTGTTGAGTGCGCTTTGTTTATTAATGCTTGCGGGTTCAGCCTGCGGAACGAATGACGTCGATGTCTCCACCGAGGATGCAGTCGCTGTCGCTCCATCGACGCACGAAACTGCGACCGTCGCGAGCGATCCCGAGTACGGCGACTCGATCGCAGACCTGGTCACCGAACCTGAGTCCGCAACGGAAACGGCGAACGCCACGCTGCCTGGGTTTCGGGCTGTCGAGTGGGATGACCTGATTCAACCCGGGTACTCGAGTGATCAGATCCTAGAGCGTTACCGCGATCGTCTAGAGGCAGCTGAACCCGGGTCGCCCGAACTCGATGCGCTATACGAAGAGATGAGCGCGGAGTACGACGGGGCGTCCGTCAACCCACAGCTCGACGGCGAAGACATCCAACTCGCAGGCTTCGTGGCCCCGCTCACTTTCGATGGAGATGCCATCACAGAGTTCCTCCTCGTGCCCTACTTCGGCGCGTGCATTCACGTCCCGCCTCCTCCGGCAAACCAAATCGTCAAGGTCACCCTTGCCGAGGGCGAGAGCCTTTCCCTAGAGGAGTCCTGGGGCGCGGTATGGGTGGCTGGCAAGATGAATGTCACCACGACTGATACAGACCTCGATACGTTTGACGGCCAAATCAGCGTGGTCGCGAGCTACTCGATTACTGAACCAGCCTTTGGCGTCTACGACACCGTGTGACCGCCGCAGCCGGCACTCCGATCATGCGTGTAGAAGCCGGACGCTAACGGCACAGGGTTAGCAAGGATGGGAGCAGGATACGACGGTGTGGGGCTTAAATCAGGCTTCTCGGCGCGTGCCGTCGATGTTGGTGGAAACGTTTGGGAGCATCCAAACGTGAGACTCCGGCATACCTAAAGCGATCTCGAACGCGCTCGGTCAGCCTGGTCATTGGATTGTCGATCCGGGGTATCGCCGATGAAGTGTTGCCGGCGACACGAACGGAACCCGCCGCCTGCGGGGAGCTCCTTGCGATGTCGCCGTTTGCGCTGGTCCCCTGTGCTCGGTGACTCCTGGCCCGTCGGGTAGAGGGCGCTCGGCTAATTCCGTGATTGTGGTGTCAATCGTGACGATAGTGATCTGGGCGCCTGTGTGGTCGTTTTAGAACGGCGCCAAACGGAGGCGACACAACCAGCCCGGGCACAGCTGCCCTGCATTGCAGGCCCTCATGTTGGTGCTTGTGCCGACCAGCTTGTTCCTGATCAGCAACAAGATCGAGAAGATGTGCGCCGATGCTGGCAAGCTGGGCATCGGTGAGCGCACTGGCCGGTCTTGGGTTTCTGCTCTCGATCATCGGCAGCGTTGTCTGGCGGCCCGAAGTACATGGCCACTCAACTCCCATCGGGAGTCCTTGGGTGCCGGTCCCCACCGGGGTCGTATTAGCCAGAGAGTTCGTGCTCGGGCGGCTGTCTCGATGGGACTCGCGTCGCTTTTCGTCACTAGGTTCGAGGCATGCCTGCTCTCGAGTCCACTGTTGACATGTACGACCTGCGGATGTCTGAGGGTGTCCGTCCGCTTTATGAAGCTGTCAAGACTTTCATCCGTGAAGAGGTCCAGCCGATGTCGGAGGAGTTCTTCAAGCTCGGAGAGAACCGCACCGACCGCTGGTCTTATGCGCCCGGCCAGCTTGAGCTGCTCGAAGGGGTGAAGGACAAAGCGAAGGCGAACGGCCTGTGGAATTTTTTCTTGCCCGACGCCGAGACCGGCGAAGGGCTATCGAACCTCGACTACGCGTACATCGCGATTGAGCTCGGCAAGAATCCGCTCGCATCGGAGGCAATGAACTGTGCGGCGCCTGACACCGGCAATATGGAGGTGCTCGAACGCGTCGGCACAGACGCGCAGAAGCGCGAGTGGCTCGATCCGTTGCTGCGCGGTGAGATCCGCTCCGCCTACGCGATGACTGAGCCCGACGTTGCATCTTCGGACGCCAAGAACGTGGCGTGCAAGGCCGTCCGGGACGGTGATGAGTGGGTTATCACTGGCGAGAAGTACTACATCTCCGGCGCAGGCGACCCGCGCTGCAAGATCATGATCACAATGGTGCAGACGAGCCCCGACGGTCCGCCGCATCAGCGTCAGAGTCAAATCCTCGTGCCGATCGACGCGCCCGGCGTGAAGATCGTCGGCCCGATGCACGTGTTCGGCAAGGACGATGCGCCCCATGGCCATATGCACATCCTTTTCGACAACGTGCGCGTGCCCTACGAGAACGTGCTGCTCGGTGAGGGTAGGGGCTTCGAGATCAGCCAGGTGCGTCTCGGCCCAGGCCGCATCCACCACTGCATGCGTGGGATCGGCCAAGCCGAGAAGGCGCTTGAGATGATGGTGTCTCGCGGGCTCACCCGCGACGCGTTCGGCAAGCCACTCGCAAAGCTCGGGGGCAACACTGAAATGATCGCGAAGGCGCGAATTGAAATCGAGTCAATGCGGCGCATGGTGCTCACCGCCGCTAAGGCGATGGACGAACTCGGCAACTCCGAAGCCCGGGTGTGGGTCAGCGCCGTCAAGGCGATGGTGCCGATCCGGGTGTGCGAGATCATCGATCAGGCAATTCAAATGCATGGCGCCACCGGCGTCTCGCAGTGGACCCCCCTGGCTGACATGTACGCGAGCCAGCGAACGCTGCGTTTAGCTGACGGCCCCGACGAAGTCCACTGGATGGTTGTCGGGCGCTCCGAGGTCTCGAAGGGCGAGGAAGTCGCAGCGTCGTACGACCCAAAGGCGAAATATCTCTCTTCGCTTGGCGAGGGCGGCGTTCCCGACCTCAACTTCACCGGCCCCGCCTGATTGAGCTTTACGTGCGCAAGACCGGCCCGACGGGGAGCGCTGCAGCGAAAATAGTTGTTCCCCAGACGCCTAACCCGTTGGCGGTGCGACCAGGGAGACCAGACCGAGAGGGAGCACAATCACTGCCGCGTGTTCGTTGACCGGGCTTGCAGTCGGAAAATTGGCGGAAGCCAACGTTGGCGTTGCGTAGTCGAGAGCGTCATTGACGGACGACTTCAAGTTTCTCGCCTTCGCACTCACTCAGCTCACGTTGCCCGTCATCGCCGCTGCAGACCTCACCTTTGACTTCCGGCCAGCCTCGAGTCCACGCAGGCTGTATCCGCTTGACCGCTTGCTGCGGGAGCTGGTCTTGGATGATTGCACCGGTCGCCCACTCCTGAGAGCAGATCGCTGCGATCGCGGACGAGGCGATCGTATGGGGCTGGCATGGGGACGTAGACGGTGCATCTGAGGGGTTCACGACCAAGGTAGGGCACCCATCAGGGCCATACGTTTAGCGGCGTCCTCGCTTGATCTCGAATATGTACGAGCGCGGGAGCGGTCGCACGGTGACGGTCGGACACTTTGAGGTGGAACTCGCCTCACCGGAGTGGGCGTCGTTCGTTGTCAGCACATTCGGGGGCTATCGGCGAGCGATATCGGTGACGGCACTAGGAGCGACTTCATGAAGCCAACACGCTACCCATGGCGCCGACGGGGCAGTGCTGGGAGGGCGGTGCTTAGACGGCGAGGAGATCACGAGCGCCCGTGTCGGAGCTCGGGTGTCGCAGTTTGCTCATTGCGCGTGCCTCGATCTGACGGATGCGCTCACGGGTCAGGCTAAAGTGGTCGCCGACCTCTTCAAGCGTCCGCGGCTCGCCTCGGTCAAGGCCGAAACGCAGCTTAAGGATCTCGCGCTCGCGTTCGTCGAGTGGTGCGAGCAGACGCGAGATCTCCTCAGGCAGCAGCGCTGTGGCGGCCACCTCGAACGGGGATTCAGCTGAGCGGTCCTCGACAACATCGCCGAGTTCGGCATCGCCATCTTCTCTGAGTGGCTCCGAGAGTGACAGTGGCTCTGCTGCGAAGCGCAATGCCTCGGTGACCTTGTCCTCGGGCATCTCGACTTCCCTTGCCAGCTCGGAAAGTGTGGCGGGTCGTCCGTACTTGAGCTCCAGCCGGGAACGCGCCTTCTGTAACCGGGCGAGCGTGTCGCCGGCGTGCACCGGGAGCCGGATCGTGCGGCCGGTATTGGCGATGCCGCGCGTGATTGCCTGGCGAATCCACCACGTGGCGTAGGTGGAGAACTTGAACCCTTTGCGCCAGTCGAACTTCTCGACGGCATGCATTAAGCCGAGGTTGCCCTCTTGGATGAGGTCTAGGAGCGGCAGACCCGAGGCCTGGTACTTCTTCGCAATCGATACCACAAGGCGCAGGTTCGACTGGACGAACTGACGCTCGGCTTCTTCGCCCTTACGAGCTGTACGGCGCAGCTCGCGTTTCTTGGCCGGGGTGAGTTCCTTGCCACCCAAGTCGAATTGTTCGATCGCCTCGTTGCCAGCCTCAATGGCTTTCGCGAGTCGAACCTCGTCGTCCTTCGTGAGCAATGTGTACTGCCCGATATCGGTGAGGTAGAGACGAACAAGGTCCTCGTCGTCTCTTTCGACTCGATCTTTCGCCACCAGCGACCCACTTTCGAATTGTCGAGTGTGCTCAGTGCCGCATGGAACCCGCACGGAACCGGATCTCCCCAAGGCCTCCGATCCGCGCACGCCTTGGGCGTTTGTGGTAGGAGCTGCGAGACGAGAGCCACGATACCGAGCGAGGGCGGTCGCCCAACTCGCGAAGTGACGACCGCTGGGTGATATCACTTGTTCAGATGAAGGGATCGGTAGTATCGCGATGACAGATAGCCCGGAAATCGAACCAAATCAGGTGGCGGCCGAGATTGAGCTCGCTGTCGTGACGCTGCGGTTCGACGCCAGTGACGCACCGGCGCTCCAAGCCGTGTTGTCCAAGTATGTCGTGCTGACCCGGATGGTGCCTGGCTGTCGCAACATTGACCTCTGCGCGAGCGTTACGACCCCGGGGCGGCTGCTGATCGTCCAGAAGTGGGATGACCTGGAGGCGCAGCGCGCTCATTTCGACTCGGCCCTGATGGTCGAGATGGCGGAGTCATGCAGCGGGTTGCTCGCCGCTCCACCGGAAATCGACCTGTGGGACGGGCTGAGCGCGCACGATCTCAACTGAGGCTGAGCGGGACGCCCGAATGGTAGTTGGCGGATGAACCCACGCCTGTAGAATCGAGCGATGGCGAATCCTATTTTCAACGACCAGACAATGCAGCGTGACGCTGCAGGTTGGGCTGCGCCGGTACGTGACGATCCAGCCCGTGCGAGCACGGGCGCACCCCCGATCGATGACGGGCCGGTGTCGAGCTGGAATAAAAAGGTGATGACCGTCAATGGCACGATTAGCGCCACGACAGTGCTCTTTATCCTGCTCCTAATGTCGGCGTCGTTCGGTTGGTCGCAGGCGTCTGGTCCCGATCTCGCCAACGGTGAGGCGACGTATCAGATGCCACCGATTGCGTGGGTCGGCATCATCGTGGGATTCATCGCCGTAATTGTCGCCAGCTTCAAGCCAGCATTAGCAAAGTTTCTCGGGCCTGTGTATTCGATCGGCTACGGCTTCGCTGTCGGGGCGATCTCGCGGATGTATGAATCGTTCCAAGACGGCATCGTTGTGCAGGCGATAGGTGCAACGCTGTCGGTGTTCCTAGTCATGTTGGTGCTGTATCGAACGCAGATCATCAAGGTCACAGACAAGTTCCGGCGAACAGTTATCTTCGCCACGATCGGCATCCTCGTGCTCTACGGAGTGTCGTTCCTGATGAGCCTTTTTGGAGCATCGATCTCGTTCATCAACAGCCCGAGCGTGCTCGGCATCGGCTTCTCTGTCTTGGTCTGCGGCATCGCTGCAATGAACCTGGCACTCGACTTCGACCGGATTGAGCGGGGCGTGAACGCTCGGATGCCCAAGGACTACGAGTGGGTGTCTGCCCTCGGACTGCTCGTCACGCTGGTCTGGCTGTACCTCGAGATGCTCCGCCTTCTGTCGAAGATCCGCAACTGATTCTCACTCCGGCGTGAACCTCGGCGGGCGCTTGGTCGAAACCGCCGCCACCAGTATTGCGGCGGCTGTGCTCGGGGGCGCTGTCGGCACCCTCGTCGGCATCCCCGTAGTCGCAGCACTGTGCGCGGGAGCGAACGGCGCGATCTCCGGATGGCGCCGGACTTACCACTGGTCCTGCTTGACGGGGCTTGTGGCGTTTACGCTGGATTCGACTTGGTCGCTGCCAATGACGTCGGCCGGGTTGTTCGCAAATGCCGTCGGCATCGTTCAACGCGACGCTGGCTATGTCCCCGAGTTGTCCACGCGCCAGAACCGGCACGTATACCGGTGCGGTTTCATGCCTCGGCGCGGTTTCGCCACGACGCTCGGCAACGTGGTCGCAGGGGCCGGCGACGTTGAACGCCCACGGTGCCGTCGATTGGTGACCGATCACGAGGACGTGCACTGTTGGCAGGCCCGTTGGCTCGGTCCGCTGTATCCGGCTGTGTACGTTGGATGGACGGTGTTCGGTGGGGGGGTCGGGATGGTGATCTGGGCTGTACGTCGCCGTGACGAGCGCTTTACAAAAGTTGTCGAGTCTACGGCGTACTACCTGAACCCGCTCGAGTGGTGGGCGTACAGTCGCGACGATCACTGGCCCCCATCGGGCAAGGTGGCTGACCTCGGGTGGCGGCGGCCGTGCTGCCGCCCGCTTGCCGATGTTCGAGGCGGTCGCTGATCTTCATCGATGTCAGCAGGTCAGCGGAGTGCTCGGAGCGAACTGAACAGGGCGTCGTTGAACTCCGCAGGTGCCTCCTGCTGTGTCCAATGCCCCGCGCCGTCGATAATCGTTGCGCCGCGGAAGTCGGGGAGCATGTCGTGCATCGAGTAGACGTAATCCATGCGGTGCGCAATTACCATGTCCTGGCTTCCACCGATGAACGCGCACGGCATCGGCGGCGCCGGAAGGTCCTTAGTCAATTCCCAGTCGGCGTCGAGGTTGCGGTACCAACTGATTGGGCCAAAGAACCCGCTTGCACTGAACTGTTCGACGTAGCGCGCCTGGTCTCTTGCGGGTAGCCATGCAGGAAGTCCGTCGGGAACACGCGCAGAGTCGACCCATGCGTCGAGCAGCCCGGTGCCCTCAAGGGGTGGGAGCTCTGTGGGATCGACTGGGGCGCGGGCCATCTCGCCCGAACCGCCCCATAGAATCGTCCGCAGGGTCCGGTCGATGTCGGCCTCGAGTTCGTTCTCGACTGGGCCGACCTCCTGAAAGTAGAGCATGTAGAAGAACCGATCCCCATACACCGCCCGGAACATGTCGGTCGGCTTCATCGGCCACGGCGTGTAAGGAACACTTACGTTGACGACATCCGCAACACGATCGGGATGGAACCGTGCGAGGTCCCACACCACCAGTGCACCCCAGTCGTGGCCCACGAATGTGGCGTTCTCGGTGCCGACGTCGTCGAGCAGCGCGACGAGGTCGGCTGACAGGTGATCGCTGCGATACGCGTCGACCTTGCGTGGCGATGACGACGCGCCGTAACCCCGCTGGTCGGGGACGAGCACTCGCCAACCGGCATCGGCGAGAGGTCCGATCTGGTGACGCCAAGAATGCGAACTCTCTGGCCATCCGTGGCACAGCACGATCACCGGGTCGCCGGGCGTCCCGGCATCGATCACATCCAGTTCGATCCCCGGTGCCGTCATGATCCGTCGCATGATCTGCTCAACCATCGTGCAAACGTAGCTCTCTGTCAGCAAGCCGAGAGAGGTTGGCCGATCCTCGAGACCGACCAACCTTTCAGGGGACCGTGGGGAGGTCGTGCCAACCGAGGTCGTCGGCTGACCAGAGCTGATCAAACACGCAGTCGACTTCGTCGCTGAACCCGAATCGGTTGCGAAAGTCGTACCGGTACCCCTGCTGGATCGGGTCGAGACCAAGTCGATCTAGGCGTCCGCCGCAGTACACGTCCCACGCCGTATTCTGAGCGTTTGTAAGCGCAAGATCGTCGGGGGCATCGGCGAAGTCGGGTCGTAGGCGGTCCTTTGCTCGGAGCATTACCTGGCCCAATGAACGTCGCGCATGAGCCTCGCTGAAGTTGGTGAGGTGCTTGGTGTCCTCGAGCGCACCGCTCTGGAGCCGGAGGGTGATCGTGTGGTCTGACGACGTTCCGGCGACCACCGCTGACATCTTCGACAGCGGTGTCCTCTCGTCGACCTCGACCGCCATTGGGTTCGACAGGCCCAGTAGCGACGCCAAATCGCGGACGATCGCAGCGATCCTGTTCGCGTCGTACGCGACCAGCGTGAACTGTTCAGGCATAACGGTGACGTGGGTCGTCATCGGATCGGGCCCGCTCAGACGCCGGCCGTCTCTCGCGCTAAACGAACCATCTCTTTGCGCTCTTCGAGCGCGTCGTGGTCCATCCCGGCGATCGTGTCGACTTCGTCGTCGGTAAAACCGGCGAGTTCGCGGAAGCGCCGTGCAAGGCCGATCGGACTCTCCTCGCTCTCGCCGCGGGCTCCGCCGAAGCTGAACAGCTTGTCGACGACGCGCTGGAAGTCAAGGGCCTTGGCGCGACGGTCGGGATCGTTTTCCGTCACCCGCCGGAGCCAGTCGGAGCCCATTTTGACGTGTGTTACCTCGTCGGCGAGCATCCAGTCTTCGCAAAACTCGAGGAACGGGTCGTCGGCGAGCTGCCCGAATTCCTTCATCTGCGTGAACACGTCGATCGCAAGGCCCTCCAGGGCCCGGTTAACGCCGGCGAGTCGGAGCACCGGATCGTTTGAGCAGGCAGCTTCGAACAAAACGGTGTTCTCTTGGAATTGGCCGATTTCGGTGCCCATCCAATCGGACAACTTGACGCTGATCTCGACGTGGCGAGCTTCGTCCCATGCCTGGCGAGCCATGTCGAGCTTCAACTCGAACGGAATAGTGCCCTCCGAACCGTCGCCGGCATCGAAGTCGTGTGCGGTGCGCCCAGCGCCTTCAAGCGCCTGAATCTCGCCGACCATGATGCCGTGCATTAGCGATCGCGCAGCGTCCGAAGCATCGTGACGATCGGGGGTGAGGCGGTTGGACGCGCCGCGACTCTTGGCCGTCCTCTGAAGGTCGACCGCAGAGCGTGTGTCGGACATCCGTTCGGCCATGTTGGTCTGCACAAAACGATCGTCTCGGGCGAGATCCTCGACCGGAAAGAATTGACGCATGTGATTCCCCTTTGGTGACTGTGGACGTATTCGTCGTGGAAGACGTTACTGCACTGGCCCGATGCTGCCAGGTCCGGTGATACCCCCGGCTTCGACCATGATGGCCTCTAGCGCGGCCTGGTGCTCGGTTGCGCGCCGCACATCATCGGGAGTCGTGATCAACGATTGCAGCATCAACTCGCCGTCGCGCCAGTCGTCGAACTCGTCTTGAAGCGCGAACTTCAACGAGCGGATGGTGGGGGCATCGGTGATTTCACTGGTGTTGTTCATGTGATACGTGTAGGCAGCGATGAACCGCGGGATTAGAACGCGGTAGACCCCAACCAGCTTTTCGATGGTCAGCCCTGAATCCTCCGGCTCAGTCATTGCGGCAACGAAGCGCTCCATAGCCTCGTTCGCTGGCGCGGTCAGGCGCTCTGGCTTCATCTCGCGGAGCTCGGGAAGGCGCTTGTGCCAGAGTTCGGCGTGCCACGCGTGGTGGTAGCAGTGGGTGCCTAGCCGCATCTTGATGTCAAGTTCGGGCACGGTTGCCACCCAGCCGCCGAGTGCTTCGAAAAGCTTCATCTCGGTCCACTTGTAGTTGCCAACGCGCCGTGCCGTCTCGGCCACGTCGAACGAGCCCGGCAGGTCGCGTCGGTCCCACGGTGCGAACGGAGCACGGACGTGCGAGCGGCTCGTGTCGGTTGTGGTGTCGGTTGTGGTGTCGGCTCCCATTACGAGATCGTAGGCCGAAGCGAAAGTACCCGGCGGATCCCGGCACCCAAGCGCAGTCCAGATCGCTACGAATGATGCGAGGCAGACCAGGCTGCTTCGGCTGCACCGAGGTCAGTGGCCGGTGGTCCGTCGGCGACGTATTCGAGCAACATCGCGCGCCATGGCCCGTGTGCCTCAAGCTTGCCGAGGATGGCGCTCACTCCCCACACCACGCGGTCGAGAATCACGAAGCTTGGGGGCATGTTTAGCTGTTCGATCACCCGGCCGTGCGGGCCCTGCACATCGAAGATCTTGGCGATCGTGTCGCGCATCCACTCGCGGGTGAAGGTGAACTCGTCAGTGAGATATGGCACGTACGGGCTCGACACATAGTCGTACACGAGTGCCGGGTCGAGCCCGTGCGAGGCGGGCAGAAAGTTGGAGCGGACCATCTCGGCGACGAGCTTGTCGGGATCGCGATCGACGATGATCGCGTCGATCGTTGGGCTCAACGTTTCCCACTCGCCGGGCGACCAGCGCTTTACCAAGCCGTAGTCGAGGAAGGTGACGCTGCCGTCGTGATGGAATTTGTAGTTCCCGGGGTGTGGGTCTCCGTTGAAGATGCCGTACCGATTGATCGCGTTCTGCGCGAAGCGCCAGACGACTTCGCCGGCTCGCTGCTGCGTCTCGATCGATTCCTTGGCACGGAACTCGTCAAACGTCATCCCGTCGACCCATTCGGTGGTGAGCACCCGCTCACTGCACAACTCGGGCACGAGCTTGGGAATCCGCGCCCACGGGTGGCCCTGGAAACGAGCCTCAAACTCGGCGAGGTTGCCGGCTTCGATTGAGTAGTCGAGCTCCTCACGCATCCGGTCGCGAAGCTCGTCGACTAGACCTTTCGCGTCGAGGCCCTTCAGCATCATCGACGAGAACATGGCGTACATCACTTCGGCGGCATCGAGATCGCTCTCAATTGCTTCGTGGACGCCGGGATACTGGACCTTCACTGCAATGTCGCGGCCGTCGTGCGTGATCGCCTTGTGGACCTGGCCGATCGATGCAGCGGCGACGGGCATATCCGACCAGTCGAGGAATACTCTTTCGGGCGGCCTGCCGAAGTCGTCGCGAACCACGGTGGCCGCCAACGTCGGTGCCATTGGCTCTGCGTCGGCCTGCAACGTGGCAAGCGCCTCCTGCGCCTCATCTGGCAGCGCCTCGAAGATAAAGCTGATCAGTTGGCCAGCCTTCATAAGGACGCCCTTCATTTCCCCGAGTTCCTTAGCGACGTCCTCGGCGGTTCGAATGGCGAACTGCTCGTCAAGTTGCGCGCGCCGCTCCTCGGCGCTGCCGATGCCGCGCACTCGTGAAACGGCGAATCGAGCCGAGTTCCGCGCCGACAGCTTCCAGACCTTTGCCGATCGCGTAAAACGGTTGGTGATCGGTGACGCCGCTGCCTGCTTTCCGGCTCGCTGCGCCGCTGCGGTGAGGCCGGCGGCGAGCGCGATGACCGACGCCATCGAGGCCACAGCCCTTTTCTGCATTAGGCCCGCCGGACGAGTGGGTCGGCGTCGAGGACCTCGACGGAGATCGGTGCCCCGGTCACCTCGTCGGTCCAGTAGCTCCCGTCAACGAGCCGTTCGAGTGCCAGCTGTACGCCGTCAAGGTCGGCCTCGATCGCATCCAGGTCGATTGTGCTGTCGACCGCGTAGTCGGCGCCGCCGTCAGGTTGTGGGCTCGGTGAGGGCATAGGCTCGCCGAACACCGGAGTCGGCCCGTTGGAGTCGGTCACGAACATGACGCTATCGCTTCGGGCAGCGCAGATTCCGTGCCGACGGTATCGGCGGGGCGTAATGCCCTTGTTCCGATCGTGGTCTAGCCTGTGCACGTGCCTCGGGAGAACGTTACTTCGAACTCGCAGACGTCACCGTTGCTCGCTCTTTCGACGAGCGGAGCCGACCGTGGCCGTGTTGAAGCGGCCATGCACGCCGCCGTTGTCACACCGGACGCGTACCTCACCGAAATCGCGTCGCATCTGATCGTTGCTGGCGGAAAGCGATTACGCCCCGTTCTCGCGGCCGTCGCTGCGCAAGTCGGTGGGCAGGCTGCCTCCGATGATGTGGTTCGCGGAGGCGTATCCTGTGAACTGGTCCACCTCGGATCGCTTTACCACGACGACGTCATGGACGAAGCCGACACCCGCCGCGGCGTTGAGACCGTCAACGCCAAGTGGGGTAATCTGCAGGCGATTCTCGCTGGCGACTTTCTTCTTGCTCGGGCGTCGGAGATCGCCGCATCGCTCGGCACTGAAGTAGCAGGGCTGCTCGCCCGCACCATCGGTTGGCTCTGTGAAGGGCAAATCGAAGAGCTCCGCTTCACCTATGACGTGTCTCGGACCGAAGACAGCTACTACACGTCGATCCATGGCAAGACGGCGTCTCTCTACGGGACCGCAGCGCGCATCGGGGGCATCGTTGCCGGCCACACCCCCGAAACCATCGACGCACTGACCGAATTTGGCAATGCGTACGGCATGGTGTTCCAGATCGTCGACGATGTTCTCGACGCCACCGCTACCGATGAGCAGCTCGGAAAACCGGCCGGACATGACATGGTCGAAGGCGTGTACACGCTCCCGGTGTTGCGTACAATAGCGTTGGGCTCGTCCGCAGGCGATGAGCTCGAAACACTGCTCGGGGAACCGCTTGATGCCGCAAAGCAGCGTCGAGCGTTGTCCATTGTGCGATCGAGTGACGGCGTGGCGTCGGCGATCGACACCGCGGGGGAGTACGTCGACCGGGCAATCGCGGCCTGCGATCAACTCCCCGACACCGAGGCGACCGCTGCGCTTCGATCCGCTCCCGTGGCGCTGTTGGCGAACGTATCTATTCCGGTCTGATCGACCCGTCCTGGCTATAGATCGGGCACACTTGCCATAATGCATGTGATCATCGTTGGCGCCGGCGAAGTCGGCCGCTTCCTCGCTCAGCGTCTCGGGCTTGAGGGAAACGACATTGTCATCGTCGAACAGAACGTGGCTGTCGCTGCGTCGATCGGTGAAGAACTCGACGTCCAAGTCGTTGTTGGTAGTGCAACCGTGCCCTCCACCCTCGCGGCCGCCGGCGTCGATCGTGCCGACCTGTTAGCGGGCGTGACCCAGAACGACGAAGTCAATTTCATCGCTTCGCTACTGGCCAAGGACCGTGGCGTGCCGCAAACCGTCGCCCGCATCCAGACCGAAGAACTGCGCGGGCCTGCCGGTAAGACATTGCGTGACGCAATGAAAGCTGATCTAATCATCGACCCTGACGCCGACACCGCTGACGAGATCATGGAACTCGCACGGGCGTCGGGCGCAGACGAGGTGTATCGGATGTCTGATGGCGACCTCGTTTTGGTTGGCGCAGTCATCAGCAAGTCATCTGCGCTCGCTGGGAGCACGCTGGCCGAGGTCGGTCAGAGCTACGAACCAAATTGGCGGTTCCTCTTCGGCGCTTTGACGCGTGACGGCGAAACAGTGATCCCACGCGGTGACCAGCGCCTAGAGGCTGGTGATCATGTGCGTGTCCTCACCACACGTTCGGCGCTTAATGAAATCCTCGAGTTGCTCGGTGCAAAGCATCGACGGGCCAAACGCGTCATGGTCCTCGGCGGAGGAGCGGTTGGCTCACGAGTGGCGGAGCGGTTCTGCGAGGATGGCTGCGAAGTCGTGCTGGTCGAACAGGACATTGATCGGGCGAAGCACTTGAGCGAAAAGCTTCCATACGTCACGGTCGTGAACGGTGATATCGAAGATGTCGACCTACTCAACGAAGAGTCCATCACCCGGATGGACCACGTGATCGCCGCAACAGGCGACGATGCGGCCAATGTCCTAGCGTGTGCGTTCGCGGCCACCGAGAAGCGCACGTTCACGGTCGCCGTTCTGCATCGACTCGCGCTGTTGCCACTCGTCCGTCAGTTTGGCATCGATGCATCTGTCAGCCCGCGTACGGCGTCGGCCAACGCGGTACTGCGCCACGTCCGCGGCGGCACGGCATCGGTTGCGACCTTTCTAGAGAGTGATATTGAGGTCGACGAGTTCGAGATTGAGGCCGACTCGGTCGCTGACGGTGCGCGCGTCGCTGATCTGCATTTGCCTCATTCGATTGTCCTCGGTGCGGTTACGCGCGAAGGGCAGGCCGGGGAAATCGTGCGCGGGAACACGACGCTGCACGCCGGCGATAACGTCGTCGTCTTCGCTCGTCCCGAGTCGATCCCGGCGTTGCTGAAGGCATTCACAGCGTGAGCCCCAGAGCGGGTCGTGAACACCGCAACATAGACCCCCGAGCGCTACGCGACATGCGGACATCGGTTGTTGGTCGAGGTGAGCGCCTGGTTTGGGCCAACCGCCGCCCGACGCTCGCCGGACACATCGTGGGCGGCACGATCATGGTGGTCGGGTTGGGGGTGTTCGCATCAGGAACGGTCGACCTCGTCGACGGTGGCGCGAACACCGTCGTCCTGCTGATCGTCGGCCTCGTGATGAGTCTGGTCGGCGCAGTGACCTGGCGATTGACCATGACTCCCAGGCAGATTCGCGTACTCGACGTCTTCAAGGCGGTGACCGTCACGTGGATCGTGATTGCAGTCGCAGGCGCCGTGCCCTACGTCCTCACCGGACACTTCGTGCACTGGGATGATGCGTTGTTCGAATCTGTCTCGGGTTTCACGACCACGGGCGCCACGGTCACGCCCGATATCGAGGCTATGTCACGCGGGCTGTTGTTCTGGCGCTCGTTGTCGCAGTGGATGGGTGGAATGGGGGTCATCGTGCTCGTCGTTGCCGTACTCCCGACCGTCGGTTCCGGTGGGATGAGCCTTATGCAGGCTGAGGCCCCGGGCCCGACCGGCGAGAGGCTGACGCCTAGAGTCCGCCAGACTGCCCGTCGTCTGTGGGGTGTGTACATCGGGCTGACCATCATCATCGGAGCCGCGTACGCGGCGGCGGGGATGAGTCTGTACGACGCCGTGAGCCACAGCTTCACGACCGTATCGACCGGAGGTTTCTCGCCGTACCAGGCATCAATCGGACATTTCGAGTCCGCTGCGATCGAGTGGCTTGCAATCGTCAGCATGTTTCTGGCCGGGGGGAGTTTCACCTTGTACTACCGCGCATTGCGCAAGGACGTGAAGCCACTCTTTGTTTCGACCGAGTTCCGGATTTACGTTCTGATCGTTCTCGGCACCACGCTCTGGTGCTTTGTGACTTCCGGCGCAGGCGATGGCACTAGCGCCGGCTTCCGCGATTCGTTATTCACCATGACGTCAACGATCACGACAACCGGTTACGTCACGAGCGATTACGGCGCGTGGAGCCAAGCTGCACAGGCGCTGATCCTGGTCCTGCTGCCGATCGGCGCGATGGCCGGGTCGACTGCGGGTGGGGTAAAGATCCTTCGGGTGATGGCAGTGTCCAGCTTCGCTCATCGCGAAGCGCTCAAGCATCTGCACCCGCGCCTTGTGCGACCCGTACGCGTCGGCCGAGGAATCCTCTCCGACGACGTTGCTGGCAAGGTTGTGGGATTCCTTCTGTTGGCATTGGTGATCTTTGGCGGTGGCGCGTTCCTGATCGCAGCGACGGGACCCGACATGATCACGTCGTTCTCGGCGTCGGCAACGTCGATCGGCAACGTCGGTCCGGGTCTCGGCGAACTTGACCACACTGGTGACTTTCTAGTGATCCCACGAGAAGGCCGGGCGATCGCGATGCTGCAGATGCTGCTCGGTCGCTTGGAGATCTATCCGGTGATCCTCGCTTTGTCAATAGTGACGCTGCGCCTCCCGCGGCCGGGTAAACGCCGCGAGACGCTGCACCACTGACAGGCGGTCGCTCTGCGGCGGATCACCAACTCGGTGCAAAGCGAGCGATGATTGCAGCGAGGCGGTATGCGCGTTCGGCACCGCCGGCTTCCCCGTCGCGTAGTTCGTTCGTGGCAATCCGCACCGCAGCACCCATTGCCGCATCGCTGCGGATGCCGACGGTGAGTGCGGTGCGGAGCGGCCACGGACGGCCGAGGAAGCGTGCGGTGAGTCGTCCGACCTTGTGGTATCGGCCGAGTGCCTCGTCGAGGAGTGCAGGGTAACGCTGGAGGGTGGTCGAGTTGCCGACGGTGAGCGCCTCGTTGAGTACATCGGCTGCGGTGCGGCCCGTCGCAAGGGCGGCGCGGACTCCGTGGCTGTTGAAGGGGTTGGCCATCCCTGCAGCGTCGCCGGCGACTAGGAAGGTGGCTCCCATCGTCGGCGATACCGAGCCGCCGACCGGTGTGCGTCGGCGGACCGGTTCGACCAGGCGCTCGGCGGGATCGAACTGCCATCGTTGCGCAACCGATCTAGCGAACGAGTCGAGTAGCTTAACGATGTTCACGCCTCGAACATCGCGGTAGCTGGATAAGACTGTTACACCGACGTTTAGGGTCCCGTCCCCGACGGGATGGACCCACCCGTGGCCGGTCACGGGATGGCCGTTGGCATCAGATGGTCCAAGTGAGGTCTCGATCCACGAGTCAGTTGAGCGTTCGCTGGCGACGTACGTACTAGCCGAAATTGCGTAGGGCCATCGGCGGTCACGATGCGTGCCGAGGCCACGCCCAAACCGGCTATTCGCTCCGTCGGCGACGAGAAGGAACCGGCATCCGATTTCGCTGGCGGAGCCGTCCCGATACTCGATCGACGCGCCGCGGACGAAGCCCCGTTCGACCGTGGGAGCGGTGGCCCGGGCGCCGAGTTGAACGTCGGCGCCGACTGCAACGGCGCGCTTGCGTAGCGCAGCATTCAGATCGGAACGGCGCAAGACGGCACCACCGGATTGACTTGACCGGGTGTCGGGCCACCTGACGGGTACTGAACGTCCGCCGTGCCACAGTCTTGATCCAGTGATCGCGTTGCCGCCAAGTGCGTTGAGGTTGAGGCCGAGATCGACGAGTTCATCGACGGCAGCTGGGACGAGCAGATCGCCGCGTGCCACGGGCGACTCCCCACCGCTGCGCTCGAGAACGGTCACCTGGTGGCCCATGGCAGCGAGGCGGATGGCAGCTGAACACCCGGCGGGCCCGCCGCCAACGACGAGTACGTCGGTCGACGAACGTTCGGTCACGGCGCGCAGACTACTCCCGCATCTGCGGTGCTTCGATCGAGGGGATTCAGGATTCGGAGGATGAACCCTCGGCCGGCGGGCCAACGGCTTGCATTTCGAACTGCTCGCCGTTTGCACCAACGAAGGTTTCGACCTCCTCGTCGGTGAGGGAAAATGCGCCGCCCTCGAGCGCTTCGAAGACCGGTGATTCGGCCGAGCAGAAGGTCTCGAACTCCTCGCTCCATTCCTCGCTGGTTGGGTCAGCCCCGCCCAGGGTGTATCGCTCGTGGCAGACCACACCGAGAATCTCGTAGTCGGTTAGCCCGCCCCCGGCTGCAGAGCCCTGCTGAGGCATCACGCCAAGTGCGCCGGTGAGGTGTGGTCCCCCCTCGCGTTCGGGATTACCGTAGATCTCGATTTCGGCGAGGTTGTACTCACCGGTGCCCCAGTAGACGTAGCGGAGTTGGTCTTCGATGTTCGGGAATGTTTTGAGGACCTCCTCGCCGGCAAACGCGTAGCCCACGCCGCCGCCACCGGCAGCGCCGTGACATGCAGCGCAACTGCCGTACTGCTCGGCGCCGATGCCGAGCGGGCCCTCGACGACTTCCGGCGCCTCCGTTAGCGCACGAACGTACATAAGACCCCACACGGGCATGAGTCCCAACGTGGCCATCGCCCACCATGGAACCTTGCGGCGTTGCTTGGCAGCGGTGACGTACGCAGGGTCAGGCGGGGGCGGGGTGACCACTGCCGCGGCGGGCGGTCCAGTGCGCGCAGGCGGACCGCTGGAGACTGCTGCTGCGGGAGCAGCGGCCTGCTCACTAGTTGCCGGTGTCGCTGCGGGCGCGACGGCGGTGCCTTCGGTGGCGTCGCCGCCCTGGCCGATCGCAGCGCGACGCTCGCGCGACCGCTTCAGCAGGTGCTCGGGGATTTCAGTCACCCGGTAGAGGATAGATGGCGGTTACTGGCCGGAGAAACTTTCGATCGACATTCGCGTTGTTCTTCGGGATTTAGATGTCACGTGAGAACTTGTGCACAACCTGGCGCGCGCCGACGACCTGTCTGCCAGACTTCGTGCGTTCCTCTCCCACAGGTAAGATGGTAGAGACCACCGTTCCCGATTCAGGAGTTCGCACCCACCGATGATCGCTGTCGACATCTTGAGATGGCCTGGCTTCAATCAGGCGTTTATCGTCTCGTTCATTGCGTCGCTGGCCATGATCGGCGGGGTCGTGTGGTACGGCAAGCGACGTCCCGTGGGTAAGCCCGTGTCGTGGGGCGAGGCAATGCTCGGCTCGGTGTACATCTTCTGGATGTTGTTCCTCACCTACGGCATTCTTCCGCACCAGTTCATTGACCATGCCGACAAGAACCTCGGCTGGTCGCGAGACAAGTTGATCTTCGGACCCTTTGGTATCTTGAAGCCGCAGTCGGCCGGCGGTTGGAACCCGGTCACGCTGCAATACGAGGCGGTCCGCGACACGATCGTCGTCCTGCTTCATGCCGTGTTCTTCGGGCTGCAAATCTGGCTTGCAATTTGGTGGCAGAAGCGTGGCGACAAAGTCGTCAAGGAACTTCCGACCTCGACGTACGGCCGCCCACTAATGAAGAAGGCATGATCGGAATGCCCCTAGTTTCGACACCGACAAAGCTCCGGCCGTTGAGTGTGTTTATTGGCGTAGTGACGTGCGAGTGGTTCAGCGCCAGCGAACTGTCGGAATGCGCTGAACGATGACGAAGACCGACGCCAATCCCCCGATGATGCCGTACACCGACGACTACACGTTGGTCGAAGTTGACGCGGACTACCTGTCGAAGGCTGTCAAGCCCAAACAGTTCATCCACATTGACCAGTCGGAATGTATTAGCTGTGAGGGTTGTGTCGACATTTGCCCATGGAAATGCATCCATATGGTGAGCCTCGACGCTGTCGACGACGCAGTCGGGACTGAACAGCCGGGCACCGACCCGTCCGATGCGTTCATGTTTACCATCGACGATGACATTTGCACGCGCTGCGCCTTGTGCGTCGATCGCTGTCCTACCGGTGTAATCATCCTTGGTAAGGCCGGTACCGCAACTGCGGTCGGCGACTACCACACACGAACCAACAATCATGGCTACGGCTATGGCATGAGGCTCTGATGTCCTTCAATCTCGAAACACATCCCACCCATGAACCGCTTAAATTGAGCCGACCTCCTCTGCGACACGTGCGCGATGGAGCGCCAGCGAGTGAGCGGCCAGACGCGGCCTGCGTGGCCGGGGAACGCTGAACATGTCCAAGATCATCGACGACAAACCGAAGCCCACGATTGGAGACCGCGCCAAAGATGCGGTTGACGGCGTGCAAGGCAGTCAGGCGTGGAGCTCGGTCTTCCGTCCCGGCTCAATTTTCCGAAAGGGCTACACCGACAGCCCGCGTAACCGCAGCTATGTGATCATGAACTCGGTGCTCTACCACTTGCACCCGGTAAAGGTGAAGCGTCACGCCGTCAAGGTGAGTTACACGCTGTGTCTGGGTGGTCTGAGCTTCTTCTTGTTCATCTTGCTTACGGTCACTGGCATCTTTTTGATGTTCTTCTACCGCCCCGAGACGACGGCGGCATGGAATGACATCAACAATCTGCAGACCTCGGTGACATTTGGACTGCTGGTCCGCAACATGCACAGATGGGGCGCTCATCTAATGGTGCTTGCGGTGTTCTTGCATATGGCACGGGTTTTTTACCATGGCGCGTACAAGCCACCGCGCGAGTTCAACTGGGTGATTGGGGTGATCCTGCTGATGCTCACCCTGCTTCTGTCGTTTACCGGGTACCTGCTGCCCTGGGACCAGTTGGCGCTGTGGGCGGTGACCGTTGGCACAAACATGATGGGGTATACCCCTGTCTTCGGTCAGGAGGTTAGATTCGTCTTACTTGGTGGGGCCGAAATCGGCGCTGAAACTCTGCTGAGGTGGTACGTCTTGCATGTCTTGTTCCTGCCGTTCGTGATTGTCATCTTCATGGCGATTCACTTCTGGCGGGTCCGTAAAGACGGCGGCATCTCGGGTCCATTGTGATCCGGACAGTTGAACGGCTACGTAATAAGGATGAAGAGGTCAAGGTATGACTGAAATCCCAGAGCATTTGCTGAAGCGGGCAGCAGCGGCGCGTGATAAGGCGAAAGTTGAGCCAGCTCCTGCTGCCGAGGAGGCACCGGGTGACTCGCGGATTCCTGCGCACCTGCTCCAACGGAGTAAGGCGGCGAAAACGTCGAAGGATGCCCCTGCAGCCGAGCCCGCAGGTGCTGTTGCCGTAGCCGACAAGGTCGGCGCAGTCGTTGCTGCTGGCCCTGCGGAGGGTGGCGTTCCAATCGGCGCAGGTCCAGGTGGACACACCCAGCGGCTATTGACCGTAGTTAAGTCGGGCACTATTCAAGACGTGAAAGCCGTACCGGTAGACAAGGTCCACACGTGGCCACATTTGCTCGCCGCCGAGTTCGTGGCTGCGCTTGCATGCACGGCGTTGACCTTCGTGTTCTCAATCTTCGTGCACGCACCGCTGCTCGAATTGGCCAACACGAACCAGACACCGAAC
>Ga0115572_10000514_pt1 | contig 32573 bp, 21 predicted proteins | sample COGITO_mtgs_1206_FD_88681 | JGI IMG/M metagenome (GOLD analysis project Ga0115572, IMG submission 88681) | Pelagic marine microbial communities from North Sea - COGITO_mtgs_120607 | ecosystem: Environmental > Aquatic > Marine > Epipelagic | place: Germany:Helgoland, sampling site Kabeltonne... | reverse complement strand
TTGCAAGAGGGAAGAGTGCATCTGGTCCAAATGACATAGCGTATTCCCAACCTGATGCTGATACAATACCACCGGGAAATTGTTCCGAACCACTTATAATTCCATCAGGCAATTGTTCTGAACCACTTATAATTCCATCAGGCAATTGTTCCGAACCACTTATAATTCCAGCGGGTAGGTTGTTACCCAAATCACTACCATCACCCAATGTAATATTTCCACTTATTGATAATGCTTCTCCATCCCAAACAAGTTTATTACCTAAAGACATTCTACCAACAGAACCACTATCATCTACATAAAATGGGGTACCTGAACTATTAAAACTACCAGAACCAATATATATTCTATTAGGAAAACTACCACTTTCAGCTGCTAATCTAATACCATTTTGCCCAACACCAAATACATTTGAGATATATCCATTTGTACCACCAATATTTGGTGAGTAAATAAATCCTTCATCTATAAATGTATTTCCATCACCATCTTCTAAAGCAGTTGTACCATCAATCACACCTTGTAAATCATTATTTACTTGTGCTGAAGATGCAGATGCGAAATCTGCGGTACTTTGTGCTAATGAAGCAGAATCTAATGCTCCACTTGTGTAAAGAGAAGAAGTAATTAGAGTTTCTGTAATAAGGTCAGGTACATTAGAAAATTGTATCGAACCTCTAATAGTTAATGAATTCCCATCCCAAAGTAATTCATCTCCGAACAATCCACTTTCTATTGAGAATGAACCAGTACCGGTATTTCCATTAATTCCTAAGAAAATTCCACTACCAACATTATATCCTTGAGTACCAGTATCGGCCGATTGGTCTATTGAAATCCAAGGATAATTTGTTCCACCTGCTATTGTAATATTTGCCGCAGAAGTTGAACCACTATTATTTGTACCAATGTTTATTGTGTTTTGTACATATGATTCTGAGAATATTGCTAATTCTGCTGCTACAAAACGAGAACCACTTCCTAACTCTTCCCAATATGTAGCATTTGGAGGTGTTTGAGCACCAGAATCTGTACCAGGTCCACTACCTGTTATAGCTAAGTAAAATATATCATTGTATAAAACTGCATCTGCTCTTGATAAAGCATCACTTTCATTGAATGAATAATCTCTACTACCGGTCCAAAGACCAGTAAACACAAGACCAGGTCCATTAGAACCACTAAGGCCGGGTTGACCTTGTTCACCTTCTCTAACAATGTTGAAATGTGCTTCTCTACCAAAGAAATATGTAGTTCCCAATTCATCAGTATAATCTACATTAATTTGTAATGATGATGATTCTGTTAACATCGTACCAGGTACACCACCATAATTATTTGTTGTTGGTGCAACTTCATTTGGTGTAATACCGGAACCAGTTACACCAGAAATTCTGTAAGTGTTATTTCCACCATTATTATCATATGTTATTTCATCACCCTCTACATAAAGTGTTGTAGAACCACTTGTATAAACATAAGATGATGATGGAATTAGACCACTATAAAAAGCAGGTAATATACCTATTTCGGGTCTTAGAACAAGAACAACTCCACCTAAGAAAGATATTGGGGTTATTGTTGTTGAGTTATCTACTTGAACTCCAAATGAATCTGATGCTGAAAAGGCATATGTTAAAGAACCTGAATTAATATCGAGTGATGAACCACTTAAGAAATATGTTTGAACACCTGATGTTGAATCATCAGATAAAAGAGTTAGTGGTGGTGCACTTCCAACTACTGAAGCAGAATTTGCTGTAATTGTTTCGGTATTTGTAGCTAAATTTTTTCTTTTAACTGTAATAGTAGATACTTGTGTTGATGGGTTTACATTTCCATCACTTTGTTTAAACGTGATTACACTTCTATCATTATTAACAATTAAATCTGCAGGTGTAATACCATCTTCTAATCTAAAAATAGTTTCAAACTCTTGTACATCATCAACTGAAGCAGTGTAGACTACAGAACCAACATCATAAGTAGTATCACTACCACTAAAGTTTGCAACTGTAAGAAGTGCATTAGTTTCTGTTATATTTGTTAAACCACCAGGATAATCTCCACTATATGTTGATGGGTCTATGTAATTTCCATTTTTATCAAAAGCAGAAGATTCGAATGTTATAGAACCAGTTAAAGCATTTGTTTTGGAAAAATTAAATCTAGTTTGTTGAAAGTTAGGATTTGCTATTGAACCACTATAAAATCTAAAAGCAGTTCTATCAGTTTCAAATGTAAGTAATTTAACTACTTCATCACTAACCTTATTACCACCACTAAATTCTTTACTTGCCTTTAATTCAACTGGAATATAATTATTATTTACATCGTATAACTCAAAACGATAATCAAATGTTTCTACTGGTAATGTTCTATCTTGTTCATCAAATACATCAAAAACTTTTGGTGAAAATGATGCATCTTGTGAAGGTTTTAAATCTACACTAGCTATTTGCCAACCATCCCCTCTAAACGAAAATCCTAATTTACCCGAACCAGAATATGGCATGGTAAACAAATGTTGTATTTGTTGTCTTGAATTAAATGCTGAAGTTGCGGTATATGATACTAAACTTTCATAAAAAGGATTATCAATACCACCACTTGGGTAAGAACCTGTTATATAAGCATTAATTGTTTTAGGTACAATAGTATCTGGTTCTTTTAAAGAACGAGAAACAAACACTGCTGGTTCTGTAAACGTAGTTGTATCTGTTCCATTTACTGAAGATGCAGTATAGATACTATCTAATCTTTCTACTAATACATTTTCCACAATACCATCTACTGTATCAAATACATAAGGAATGTTAAATGTAGTATCTGGTATGGTTACATCGGTTGTAATATCAAAATCATCTGTAATATAAGTTCCATCGGTTGCTGTAGTAACAAAAGGATAATTAGATAAATTGTATAATGAATTTCCTGCAATTAGTGGAAGTTGTGATGTATAATAATCAGTTGAAGTAACTGAACCAGTTATTGTTGTACTACCAGATAATGGAAATATTTCTCTTGCTTTTAGTGAACTAAATGAATTCGTACCAATATCAGATATTGCAGTTATTTCATGTAAATTTGCATTTAAAGGTTCGGATGTTCTATTGGTTCTGTAATCAATATAAATAAAGTGAGAATTACTACCAGATTGTAAATCAAAAATAGCTTGAGAACCAGTTGATAAAAACCAAGTTGGAGTACTTGTAAAATCACCACTATCAATTGAATCTAAAATAATATTTGTACTGCCAGAATATGATTGTAATACAGATTGAGATGTTGCAGAATTATTATAAAAGAACATTGCATCTGTTTCTACGTTTCTTAATGCAATTGCTGCTCTTAATTCTTGTGAAGCAGATTGATAATATTCTATCTGAAATTCAACTGAACCTGTATTTGTTGGTATTGAGGATGACCCACTATCGGTTAATAAAACAATATTAAACTGACCGATTGAGGATGAGATTGGATTTGTTGCAGTAATTAATGAATTATAATTTGCAAGAGATGTTTTATAAGTATCACTATGTAATGTATCATCTACATGAACACTACCAGTTAAAGAACCAGTTGGAAACCAACCAGTAAATACAACATCTTGGTCGTATATATAATCAGTATTATTAATATCACTTGAAGATGATATAGATGATGCTACATATATTTGGTCTGACTGTTCTACATAAACATTTTCAATTACATCATTATCATTTCTAAAAATGTATGGAATCTGTAATGGTTTTGTAAAATTATCATCAGATGATGATGGAGATGTGAATTCTGTTGTTAAAAAGTTTCTATCACTAAATTCAGTCGATGAGTATGGATACCCACTACTTCCATAAATATAATCCCCACCCCTTGGTGGTACTCTTGGTACAAATAATTCAGTAGAACCTGTTGAAATCCAATTTGAACCACTTAAATCAAATAAATCGTATAAATCATATGAACGTTGTGCTGGTGTTAGTTCTGTGAAATCCAACTCACCAGTAAATACCATTATTCCTTGTTCAAAATCTAATTCAACAATATATCCAGTCGTTGTATCACTTCCAATTGTAAGAACTGCTTGACCATTTACTAAACTTACTACTCCACTTAATGTACCATCAGTTGAATTATGTGAAAACGTTATATCACCAGTATCAAAGTTCATTGAGTTTATTTCGTAGGTAGTTCCATACAAAATATCACCATCAAGAGAATCTAATCTTTTTACATTTATCAGTTCTGCGTTAAGTGGTTCTATATTTCTTAAAGTTCTATAATCAATATGAACGTAATGATAACCGCTATCATTATAATCTATAATTGTTTGTGAACCAGTATCCCATGTTGATATAACTGAAGTATCATTATAATCATTTGTATCAATATTTTCCAAAGAATACTCAGTAGATGTTCTAAATGATTCTAGTTCATCTAATTCAGTTGAACTGTGTTTATAATAAAATTTAGCATCTGTTCCTATGTTTTCTAATCCAAACAATGCAATTCTTGTTGAGCCAGAATCATATGTTTCAACAATAGTTCTAACATCGGTTGGTGAACCACCAGTTGGTAAAGTAAACGAACCACTATCTAACCAAACTACAAGATTAAACTCACCACAGAAAGACCCTGAACGTGCAACTATGTTTGTTTTATTAGAAGAATCTGTTTGTACTCGTGAATTCGTTCCCCAATCCCCACTTGTTGTATCAAATGTTAAAGTTGTATCGTGTGAATGTGTATATGCAAATCCACTTGGTATTGCTGTATAAACTGAACCTGTTGAGTTTTGTGGAGTATCAAAAAATGATAATCGTGTATCATCATAAACTAATGGTTTGGTTAAATTTACACTAGATGAATTTGGTGTTTCTATTCCACTATAAGAACTTTCAGAAACATAAGTTGGTTCTACTTCAGGTAATTGACTTGAATCAAATTGATAAAAGTAAGTTCTTGCATAAGATTCAGAAACAACTGTTGTTTCTCCTATGATTATATCTTCAACCGAACCACTAACTAAAGTTTTAAAATTTAATTCGTAATCAACATTTTCATATAAATCAAAATTAGTATCAACTAATAAATCAATTGATTCTGTTTGTTGACTACTTGTTGGTACGTTTATTTTTATAGATTCATATAATAAATCATCATCAAATGATATATCAGTAGAAGAACCACTAATTTGTAAAGATGAAGTTGTCCAATATCTCTCAACATTTCCCGCACTTAATTTACCAAACCCACCATCTAATTCAGAACCAGGAACAAGAGGGTCTCTTAAAAGATTTCCTGCTACAATCTTTATTTCATCTTGAAATTTAAAATCACCAACATCAGAACGTGATTTTTTATATATTTTCATTTTATCAACATTACCAGTAAACGTATCTAAGTTTTTAAGTTTGATTTTACCGAAAGATGCTGTAACCGCAGAGTTAACTGTTGTTCTCGCAGCAAAATCAGTAAATGTTGTTTCAAAACTTACTGGTGTTGAATTATTTATAATATTGTTTTCACTATCTACAAATGGTTTATCTACTAGTAAAGTGTTGCTGTTTATAACTTCTTTTATTGTGGCTTCATAATTCAATGATGGGATTTTTATAATATTTTCATCCATCGCTGATTTGAAATTATTACCACTTTGTTTTTCTAATCTATATAAAGTTCCTGCTCTCCATGTATCTAAATTAGTTCCAACTGGTGGTGTTTCTGCTAATCCAATCAAAGAACCAGATTGTATTATTTCGGGTGCAGTTTGTTCTACAATAACAGATTCAACCTCTTCTATATCAATTGACGGTTTTTTATAAAATATTACAGGAGTTTTATTGCTTTCATTTTTATTGATGAAAAAATTCTTTTCCCACTTAACATTGTAAGCACCAACCCATTCTTCGGGTACTGGTTTTTTTAATCCATCTACATCAAAATAATCTTTTAATTCACCAAGTATGGTGATTTTAGCTGGACCAACTGGTGTTGTTTGATAAACGTGAGAGGAAAGAACAACTGAGTTCCCTTCATAATAATCAGGTACACCACGACCTGGTTCTACATAAATAGTACCACCATCTGCATCTACAATTTCTATTTTAAGTTCGGTGGATTCTCTTAAGCATTCAGAACCTTCTAATAGAAATAAATTTTTACCTGCAGTAAATATATCTGCAAACTTACTTACTCTAAAATATTCTGAATTTAGTTCTTTATCGGTTATATAAGTGTTATAACCACTTAAATTCTCAAATTTGTTACCAACCTTTACTATACACGCCATATATAATCCCTATTAATACTTCTATAAATATCGTACAAAATAGTTATTGAATATTTATATATAGAAATACATAGAAAGTTATAGAATGAGAAAATATACTACAATACAGATAAAAAAAGAAACCCATGAACTCTTACAAGGGTATTGCAAGGAACATGGGTATAAATTAAGTGGTTTGGTTGAAACTCTGATTAAACAGAAAGTGGGTACACCAAAACCTCAGAATATTTTAAAGGTTAGAACTTAACATTTGAAAATCCATTTACCTTTTTAATTTCAATTAATCCATCTACAACATCTCTCATCGAGTCGATGTGTGATATTACCATAACGAAATCAAACTGTGTTTTAAGGTATGTAAACAACATAAAGAGGGATTGTAGGTTTTCACTATCTAATGTACCAAATCCTTCATCTATCACAAGGAAATTAGGTCTTGGAAGGTTACATACATTTATTAGAGCAACTCTGATTGCTAAACCACTAATGAATCTTTCCATTCCACTACACATTTCCAAACTCCATCTTTGGTCTCCATACACAAGATATGCATTAATATTTCTACCATCAATCTCTAACTGCATTCCAAACTCTACGATTTGTGCAAGGATATTGTTTACCTCACCTTCAATCATTGGTAAAGATTTCTCAATCAATTCATATGATACACCATCTTTACCAAGTGCATTTAAGTAAAAATCAAACAACTTAGATTGTTCTTCTAAATCTTTTACTTCTTGGATTCTATCTTCAATCGTTTCTTTTTGATTTTGAAGAGCAGATATCTTCCCATTTAATTTAAGAACATCACTATTGATTCTCTTTAATTCATCCTTTACGCCTGATTGTTTTTGTCTTACATCAGTAATCTGATTTCGTATCTCTTTATTCTTCTGAATTTGTTTTTCATTCTTGTAATACTCATCAATTAGTTGCGTTTGTTGTGTAACTTGAGTATCTAAACGAATTTCTTCGGTTTCTGTTGTTGATAACTTGTTAATAAGTTGATAAATTTCTCTATCTAATTTATCTTCCTTATCTTTAGCATCTTTGTATTTATCCCATTCATCCGCATATCCCTTTAGAGAATCAATCTCAATACTCAAATCTAATTTTTCTTTCTCAACCTCTTGTAGATTACTTTCTATTTCTTTTATTTTAGAGTTAACACTATCCTTTTGTTCTAATATTGTTTGTGAATTTTCGATACAGATATCACAATTTTCATTATATTTGTGAGAATCTAAATGTTCTTTTCGTTCATATAAAGAATCTTTTTTAATATTGATTTTATCAATTTCACCTTCAATAGTACCAATATTTGTTTTAAGGCTAGTTAATGTATTTATTCCCTCTTCTAAATCTTCTTCATCAAATTTATCTAATATCTCTTCTAATACAATTTGTTGTTCTTCTCTAAAGGTTATCCTATCTTGTAAAGAACCTTTTGTTGTTTCGAGTCCTCCTACCTTCGTTTCGAGGTTTTTCAATCTTTTTTCTAATTCCTCGATTGAAACCCCGCTATCAGAATTTAACTTTACTATCTTTTCATTTAACTTAATAATTTGTCTATTAAGGATATCATCTTCTTCCTTCAAGGCTTTTTGAGACATCTCTAAAAGTTTGTACTCATTCTTGTCGGTTTTTAATTCAGTGTCGATGTCTGCTAGTTTTTGAGTAAAATCATCAGACTTGAATTTTCTGATAAGTGTTGCATTATCCCTATTTTCATCAGATGCCTTTTGATATAGTTTATCAAATATATCTACTCCAATGAATTGAGATAATATCTCCTTACGTTCCGATTGTGATTTATCAATGAATAGTGCGTTGTTTCCTTGTAGGGAAAGGGCAGTTAAAACGAAATCCTCAAACTTACCTAAGTATTTTTCAATGTTCTTATTAGTTTCTCTTCGTTGTTCTCCATTAAGTGATTCGATTACACCACCATCTTCTTTCCAAAAAGATACATCTACCTTGAGATTGGTTTTCTTTCTTGTCCACTTAGCAGTTCGTTCTATAAAGTAATCTACCCCATCTATCTCAAAGTTAAACTTACAATAAAAGTTATCTTTACGATTGTTTAAAACGTTCTTAGAAACGTTTGTACGAGATGTTCTATCGTAGATACAGAATGAGAGTGCATCCCACATAGATGATTTACCTGATGCGTTAGGAGCAAAGATACCCATGATACCTCTTGCGTTATCGAATCTGATAAGATTATCTTCCCCATAGGAGAACATATTAGAAAAGTTAAATTGTTTTGGTGTCCAAAGAATGTTGCCAGCAATTTCAGAGGTATCTATTTGTGTATTAAGTTCTGAATTGATATCTTGTATCTTATCTAATTCTTCTGCTTCTAATAGATACTGTCTTTCTAAGTAATCTCGTATTAGAGAATTTTGGAAAGTTGTATCTTTTACATCACCAACAATGTTTTTGTTTACCTTTTGATTTGTCTTTAATTGTCCTATTGTATCGGTTCTTGTTACAGTAACTTCAGCAACTTTAAATAACTTCTTTAGTTCAGTTATTTTTCGTTTCATATCACTTGGTTCAGTATTGGTGAACCTTAATCTTAATCTTGGATACCTTGGAAGTTTAGTTCCAACCTCATCATATACCCATTGTGGTATTTCGCCATCTACTACATCAACAGTTAAGAATCCATAATCGTTATGTAGATGATGTTCGGTGAAGGTTCGAGTGGGAACATCCCACAATAAGTAACCATGATTTTCGAGTAGTTCTCCATGATTCTGTTGAATCATCGAACCTGCGTAGGCAACCCACTCATATCCTTCTCCAAATGTCTGTCTTTTGTGTATATCTCCTAAGAGAGCCATATCATATCCATCAAACATATCTACTTTAAATGAATTGGATGATACAGTATAACCGATATCGGTCTGTGCTTTGTTTACTGGTCCATGAAATAAAACTATTTTATTTTCTCCGTCTACATCTTTTCCCTTCGGCCAGTTTTCCTTATCATCCATAATGGAATAAGGAACAAGAGTAAGATTATGAAGATTATAAACTCCAGTATCTTTAAGATAATGAATCCTATCGTTTTTAAGATTTTCAATAATTGGTGTAAGTACATCTAATCTATGTGAATTATTTAAATTACAATCGTGATTACCTGTAATCAATACAGTTTCACGCAACTTAGCACATTCTGTTAAGAACCAACTTATTTCTTGTACTAGTTCTGGTGACATCTCTGTTTTAGCATGAGCAATATCACCCGCAAGATAAATAATAGAATCTTCTATTTTATCTTCTTTTACTTGTTTTAAAAATTTCTTAAATACTAATCTGTATTCTTTATGTCTTTGCAGATTTCTAATATGTAAATCCGCAAGATGATAAATCTTATTTATAATCATAAAATTTTGTTTTCTTTAATGAACGAATAAAGTTCACTTGCAATTATTGTATATCCTTCTTTGTTTGGATGTTGGGTGGCACGAGTATCATGCCTTTCTAAATGTTCCCAAATATCTTTTCTGTTTGTCATATTTAACAATTCTCTAAAAGTAAAATTTAAACCACCATAGATAGTAGATTTATCTATTTGATTTGTAAAATCATTTTTAAGAGGAGGTTGAACCATTTTTTCAAAAGATTCCATCATAACATATTTTATGTTGTAATGTCTAAATAATTTTTGTAAAAAAATAATATAGTTTTGATTTGTTATATTATAATAATCTTGAGTAAATAATTCTGTAACGAAGAATTTTTTATATTTTGTTAAAAAGTTATTAAATTTTGAGGAAACCCCATGTTCATCATATGAGTTATAAAATCTATCAGGCGTTTCTAATAAATGTTTTACAGACCAAGATATCCACTCACCATCTGGTAAGTAAGGTACATAATCTCTTAGTGAAGATGAAAACATTACACAAACAAAATCATCAGATGTTACATTTCCATTCTCAATATCTTTAACTATATCATTAAACATTTTTCTGTTTGAATTTCCGCTAATACCTCTATTTAGATATTTTGGAATATTCAATTTATCAGAAAGAAATTTAGGCCAGGAATTTTCATTTCTGAATATTCTTTTTTCATTTGGAGATAATGTTGATTCAATAGAAACATCTGCCCCTTCACCCTCTGTCCACGAACATCCATAGGATACTAATCTATTCATATAAAAATGTTTTTAAATGTGATTCTTGGTTTTTTCCATACTCTTCCATTTTATTAAAATTATGAATTAATCTTATTTTATTTTTTTGATAAATTTTATGTATTTCTAATTTATCTTTTGATAAAAATTTATTTAAGCATTCTAATTGTAATTTTACCAAATCTACTGTATTTAATGTATCGCTCATATCCATTTCGAAAATATCATCAAATAAATCAAAATCAAGATTTTTTAAAAATTTATAAGTAAAACTATTTCCAATTATAAATGGAAATTGAAAAGTTAAAAAAGGTTTCCACAATTTTTCAGATGTATAAAAGGGAATTTTGTTTTCTACTTGTGTATCATTTACAATACCCACATAACTATTGTGTCTATGAAGTAATTCTAATCTTGAATTTTTATTTGTAAAACTATATTTTGAATATTTTTTTATGTATTCTTCATTTCTATTTCTATCAAAACTAAAAGGAATTTTATTTTTAGTTTCTTCAAGAAGTTTGTTATCTATCTCATCAAATGCACCAAATCCTAATATTTGGTCATGTAGAAAATTCCAATGTTCTTCACCATAGTTATGTTTCATTGAAAAAGAAACCCACCCATCGTTTAAATTATTATTTTTTATAAGAGATTGGTATGTTAAAAACCTATCCCATCTTAAAAACCCAAATGGTGCTATAAATTTTTTATATTTTAGATTATCACTAAATGAATCAAATAAATATTTTGATACTTGTAAATCACTTGATTTAGAATAATTCCACGCATAGTAGTTAAACGAATCTGCAGATGTATTAAATACACATGGAGTAACAACTCTATAATTTTTTTTAGTAACTTTGTAATACAAATCATCTTCAGTAATTTTACTTACAATATCGTAACAAAAAATTAAAAATGATAAATCTTTAAATTCATGTAATATTTTATCGTAATCACTATTAGTTGCATCGTAGTTTGAAAAATGGTCAAAAACAATTAAATCATCTTTTGTTAAGGAATCTTTATGATTTCTTATAACTTCTTGTATATTCCATTCATGTGATGGTTTACACTCCGCAACATGAACATATGGAATATACAATGTATCTAGTATATCTTTTGTACACTTTAATTGAGATTCTTTTTTATTAATAGAATATTCTCCACCAAAATACTTTATCATAACCCTTTTAATTTTTGTGAAATAATATCACCAAACCCAGTCTCTTCGGATTCTTTTAATTTAGTGTTCACTTCAGAGAACCCCATATCAGATGCATCTTTATCTGTGGGTTTTATATTTTTTGTATCGATTCCTTGATTCTGATATTGAACTGTATAATATAATGCTTGTTGTTGTGCATCTTCATCTAATAAAATATTAATACTTTTAACTTCTTTTTCGTATATAGTATCATTTAATTTTTTTGGTACAAATTTACCAAGTAGCGGGATTGCATTTCTCTTCACAGCCATTGCATCAAATACTCCCTCTACTAAAGTAATGGGTTCATCCCAATTTATTTGATTCTCAAACATGATAACGTTTTTCGAAACCGGCGGATTCTTATACTTAAACGTTTCTTCATCGAATACAGAACGTGCGATGAAGTAATTGAGTCTATTATCGCTATCATAACTTGGAATAATAATACGATTGGCATAATGGCCACCATCACAATAACCAATATTATAGCGTTTAATATCCCCTTCGCTAATACCTCGTTTTCTTGCATATTCTTTCACCTTTCTGAACAATGGGTTAATACCCTTTGGTTCTATTAGAAGTGATTGAAACTCACTCGGTAACCTTAACTCTACCTTTTCTTCTTCGGTATTATTACTATATACAACATAATCATCACCATAAACCTCATATATCTTTTTTAACTTACGAGAATCTACGTGCAATCTTCTAAGTAAACTTTGGATTCGTTTTCCCTTAGAATCACAAACCCAACAATGCCACTTTTGACTTTGTAAGTTTATCTGTAACTTTTTCTTGTGATGATGACAGAATGGGCAATAGTGTGCTTGTTCATCCCCTTTCATGGATGTACCTGGTCCTAAGACATCATCTAATATGTTTATAACTGATTGTTTTTCGTGGTGTGAAAGCATGGTTACTACTTTAAACTCTACAAATATACGAAATTATTTCCAATTTTCCAAATAATTTAAGAAATTTGTTTCAAGCCATTTTCTTTTATGTTTTTTATTTTTGTACAAATCTCTATTAAAATTACATATTTTTTCTATTTTATTATCATCCCATTTAGATAATAACTCTTCTGCTGCATCAGATACTGCTTGCATTCTCTCTGAATCTGATAGTGTATCATAGTTTTCATCAATACAAACATTAAATGTTTTAAAACCATAATCATTAATATATTTTAGAGTATTTTTTGTAGATACTACAACAAAAGGAACTCCATATGCTAGACATCTCCATGTTTTTTCTGATATATGTACTACATCTGAAAATCTTTGTTCTGGTTGTTTGTATATACTTTCAACAATTATATTTACTTTTGAATCAAATAACCATTTAACTTTTACACCATCAATCCCAACTTTTAGGTTTTTATTAATTGGATATTCGTTTGGTAGTGTTTTTACTGTATTATCTCCAAGGTCTCCAAATAATTCTCTTCTAAAATCTATATTAAATTTGAAAAACTCAATGTTTATTAAGTCAACTAACGTATATCTTAGTTTGTATTTTTTAAAAAAATTATTAGACCAAATCTTTTCTAAAAACTTTAATTTAAACTCTTTTACTGATTTATTAAGTATTAGAAAATCAGTTTGTGGTTTTTTTGTTCTATATTTTATTATATCGTCATCTGGTGAATTTATTGGGTTACCTGCGATAAAGTTTGTTTTTTCTATTAATTTTTTATTTGAATACTCAGCTTTGTTAAAAGAATTAAAAAAGCCAGGATAATGAAGTATATTGAATTTATATTTTCTAAATTCAACTGTTTTAAATTTATCTATTATAGAATTATTTGTTAAAAAAACAATATTATCTGTAAGTAATAAATTTTCTGTAAAATAATCAAGTATGATATCATACTCTCCAATATCTGGATTTCCTTCTTGACTACAATCTACAATTATCTTTTTATTAGGATTTTTTAAAAATATACGTTTTATTGGTTCTGCGTTGTTTTTAAATTCATTAAATGAAGTTATAAAGAAAGAACCTTCTGGTATTTCTTCATCAATTAATTCTTCAACAGTAGATAATCCAAGTATATCCAATAGGTCATAAACCAAAGGTGTAAAGGATTTAAAATTATAACAATAAAACTGCATAATTAGTTTATATTATAAGGGTTACATACAAATATACGAAAAATAATTTAATTTTCCAAATCTTTTCTAAAAAACTTTCCTAAAAGGTTATCATTTAGTGATAATTCATCTGCTAGGACATCGTGTGAGAATTGTTCTTGCAGTTCATAATATGTAAGGGATTTCTTACTAGAACAAAATCTAAGAATTCTTAATTCCAATCTATCATTGATATCATCCCTATTATCTTCTTTTAACAATCTTTCGTTTTCTTCAAACCAACCTTTAACAACGTTATTAGATGAACGATACTCTTTCCAATCTGATTCTTTATGAACCATCTCATATTTTTTCATTCTTTTATCTTCTAATGCTGCTATTTCTCGTTTTCCGAACTTACGTTTTCTAATTGATACTACTTGTTTCTTTCCAATGTAGTATTCATCAGTTTTTCCATTTGTTATTTTGTAGATAAAACCAAAAGTTCCCTCTGGCATATCTGATAGTTCTGTTATTGGATGACCTTTATATGTCCATATCATAGTTAAAAATTTTGAAATCATTTAAGTACCTCTCTCGTACCCAAGTTAGAACATCCTTATCAATATATAGATGTTTGTAAAAATTGTATTGATTTAATTCTGGATGTTTATCATAAATTGGATTACGATTTAGATGTGGTATATTTTCATTTGATTCTACTTTATCTAAAATAAAATTCACATCGTTTATGAAATTTTCATACCTACCAATAAAACTTACTTTTTTATCTTTGGTACTCCCATTTCGTATAAAATAGCTTTGGGGAAAAAACAAATAATCATTTTTATCGATAGTTTCTATGAATCTATGTACTGACATAAATCCATCTTTTCTACATTGATGATTATATGCAGATGCAAATCGAGTGTAAGGATTTCTTACAAAACACATGATGTAGTAATCCTTTATGTTCTCAAATTTACCAATATGATTATGTGATTTAGAAACCCATTCAGTACCCACTACGTTTTGTAGTACCGATGTAATAGATGTACCACCAGTTTTAGGTATATGAATAAATCCCCATTTTTTGGAACGATTTATTAATAAACTCAAATTATATAGTTTATAATTTTACGGTAGATGAATAAGGAGTTTGGTTTAACTTACCACCTCTTGCTGCTGCTAGAGCCTTTTCATCTTTTGATAGTTTCTTTAAATCAAAATCTCCTGCTGATATTGGAGTTTTATCTTTTCCTTTATCTGCAAGTTTTGCAAATTCTGATTTGTCGTACAAGTCTTTAATTGAAGCCATAGTTTGTTTTCCTTTGTATTATATAAATATGTTATAAATCAATTCTAACGATAAAATTGAGTGCCATATCTGGATAATTTTTTATTGGTTTAGGTAACTTTGCCACTGCTACCATGTTATTGTTATCATCATACAACCCTATTGTTGATACGAATGTTGTTAAATATGAACCAGTCGGGTCTGTTATTGTCTTTGAATAGTAATCATCCCATGAACCTGTTATTGAACCAGTAGTTCCATAGTATTCTTCTTTTCTACTAATATCTGTTATTTCTTTTATTTTTCTTGCCCCTCCTGGTCTAACATTGAAAATCTCAGTTGTTTCAAAATCATATGAACCACTTAGAGTTACATTTACCGCAGATGGGTTTTGTGAATAATTAAATTCGCAATCTTTTACAGAACAAAGAACTTCCAATTCATTTAATGTTTTAGTAGAACGATATTGTAAATCATATGTTGTAACATCTTCTAAACTAACATCATTGTGAACATCGTGTGTGGTAATTGCTATTAAACCATCTTGATATAATACATTACCATACTGTAATGGTTTTAATGGTGAACCTAAGAAATTTAAAGGTTCTGTAAAATGTATTGTACCTTGTGTTCTAATATCAGATGAACCTGAAATATATTCTCCACCAATATCGTTTGTAAACATATCCCATCGTTCAAGTGTATGAATATCAGTATCACCTTCTAATGTTAATGTCATTGTAGGATTCATTAAATCCAACCCATAACTAAGTTTTACAGATTCAGTTACAAGTGTATCCGATACCTTAAGATATACTCCTTTATCTAAATCTCCATTATTACTTAATGAACCAGTTCCAAATGAACCAAAATCTGCATCTAAAAATTGATATTTTTTTCGTTCACCTACAAGATTTCCAAATCCATCATCATAAATTAAAGAACCAGAGTTTAATTGGTCTGAATAAAGCTTTACTGAACCTGGTTTTATCCCTTCACCCACTCTACTTTGAGTTATTGGTATTAAGAAAAGAGTTTCATCGATTCTTCTTTCATTTGAAAAATCTCCCATATCTGTTACCATACCAAACATATTTATTAAACCATTATCGGTAAAATACTTGTGTTTAATAGATTGATACATTGGGTATTTATGGAAAGAATCATTAATAGAACCACTTATAGTTCTATCAAATGAACTACTATCAAATTGTCCACTACCTGTATGATATACAGAACTCTTATCATATATCTTTAATACAGGATAATCTGCATGAGTTGCAGCAAATCTTTTATAAACTTTAAATTGTCTATTAGATACGTTTGATTTTGGTATGTTCTTTAGCATATATTTACTCCTCTATATAAATATATCGAAACAAAAAACCCCACTCACGGTGGGGTTTATTAGAGGTTAAGTTATTTTAAAAATCAAGTTTAACTTTTATAAGTACTTCTTTATCAAATGATTTTTCAATAGGTTGTGAAGTTTTAGCCACTGCTAACATTTCGTTAGCATCGTTATAAAGTCCAATTGATGTTATGTAAGTTCTAGGGTCTTTTTCAAATGATGATTCTCTAAAAGTACCATCTGAACCGCTTACAAACGTTGGGTTATTTGAAAAGTTAAATTCTCTGTTCTGTGCTCTTACAAAGTAGTGAGATGTAGAAAGATTTTCTACTCTTCTTGCTTGGAAATCACCACCACGTTCTAACATATGATGTATTAAGTATTGGTTCTTTCCTTCATAATCAAATCCTTTGTAAAGTGATGCAAGTTCGTTTGAACCACTGTCAACACTTAAACCAACTTCAGCCATAATAGCTGATGGGTTAAGTACTATTAAACCTTGGTCTGGATAAAACTTACCATATCCTTGTCCTTCTGCAGCTGATGCACTTGAGTAAAGTTGTTTTATTGTTGCTGGGTTCTCTGTTCCTAAGTTAAGTGAACCACTTGCAATATTAAACACTCTTCCCGCTTTTCCTACGGTATCTGAGAATTTCTTACCACTATCATCAATATATCTAAAAGTACCATTAGAACCACTTAAAATGAATTCTAAGTTACCAGGGTCAACTGATTCTTTATAGCGGGCACGTGCTATGTTGATAACAAAAATATCATCTGAATCTATTGAAGTACCTGAAGCAGATGCAAATGAGAATAACTCATCATCTTGTTCTAGTAGTATTTGTCTATATTGAGCGTAAGTTGCTTTGGATGCTTGGGTAGATGTATCATCATTTCCTAATGAAGTTGAACCACTACCATATTTGTTACCAAATGCTACTGCGTATTGTACTTCTGCAGATGCATCAGTACCAGGGTCTGTTGAATATACATTTAAATAATATTCTGTTGAAGCTGCAGTTTGTGCTGATGAAGTAAAGAAATTAGATAGAGAACCAGTATCACCAGTCCAAAGACCAGTTGTTACAGTTTCTACTTTTCCTTGTACAGTATCAAACTCTCCAAATCTTTTATAGATTCCAGTCGAAAGGTTTCCACCTTGTGCTGCAACTTTATCACCACCACTTAAATATTGGTTGATGATTTCCGATAATTGTTCAGAAGTAACGTTACCATTCTGAGAAGATAGATATGCTGCTAAATCAGATGATAGATTTACTCCTGCTTGTCCTGTTATTTGTGCCATCTTTTATAGTTCCTTAATTATTTTGGCTGTACATATGTAACTGTTACTGGAATAGTTTGTGAACCACCAGTTTCATTACCATATACAGTAATCGTTGTTTTAATAGTTGCTGTAATATTTGGATTAGCAATAAATGTAAATGATAATCCAGTTTCAATTGCAGCAGTTGTAGTAATTTCATCACCAAGTGCTAGAGGAATTGTACCTGAAGTTGCTGCTAAACCTTGTCCTACAATAGAACCTGCATTCTTGTTTGAAAGAATAATAGTATATCCACTTTGTGAATTACCAGCTGGTGAAGTTGTTGGAGTAAGAGATACTTGACCTGAATTCTGATTTACAGAAACCGAAGGAATACCAAATTCTACTTTTGGAATTTTCTTTGTACCCTTTGGTAAAGTTACCAATTTATATTTTAATGCCTGAGTTTCATCTGGTGAAGCCTCAGTAATTGGGATTGCTTTAATTGCTGCATCATAATAAGCACTACCCTTTGGATGTGCCGGTTCGTATAATGAGTAATCTATCTCATCATCACCTAATGCGAATTTTGTGATGTTTAATCCACCACCGTTTGCTAGTAGTTCTCTACCCTTTCTTGTAAGGATAGCATCTACTGTAATTTCTGCGTTATCTAAATATGCCATAATTGTTCCTCTATGTTATTCAATATATAAATATAACTATTTTTAAAATTATTGTTTTTATTTCTTATCAACCTCTAAAATTGGTTCACCTTTTCCTCTTGCTGTATCAGAAACTTTAAGAATATTAGGATTCGTACAGAAAGTTTCTACAGGTGAACGACCATCTAAAGTTGTTCTTGATGTTTGTATTGAAGGAGATTTAAATCCTCTTTTACCATATTTATCACCTAAGTTTGAACCTGGTAATCTTCCACCATTTGAATTAGCTGCAACAGCAGATAAAATATTATCTCCACTTGGTGCAGGGTCTCCTATTTCATTAAACACTACTATTTTTCTTGTTTTAGTAACATCAACCAATCTATATAGTGGTTCTTTGAACCATCTTTTACCATCGGCAGTTTTCTGACCAGTACCAGGAATTGCTTGTCTTTCCTTTTCTGTATATTGTTCAGTTACAATCCAAACTTGTTTTCTTTCTTTTATCAATCTTCCATTACCATCTAAACGAGTAATATTTGCAACTCCATTTCTAGCAAGAATTCCAGCAAGACCATTTCTAAGATTTCTTGGGTCTATACCAATTTGTGATTGACCACCTCGAACATCAAACTGTCTTAATAACTGTTGAATTTTAAGTGTATCTGTAATTCTACCATCTTGTAAATCAACAGAAGATACAAATGTTGGTCCAACACTTCTTAAAATACCATTATACTGACTTCTATTAAATGTAAATCTTGGAGTAAATCTTCTTAAAATACCAGGATTTATTCTTCTTGCATCAGTTTTAAACTTAAATCTATCAAAAAGATTCACACGAGTATCTTGTCTTTTAATATTTTGTGGTCTGATTTTAACTGTATCTCTTAAATTAATCGTAGGTTGTTTAATTTTTGCAAGAACATCAATAGCAGTTGGTTTTTTATGCTCTACTTTACTTCTTTCAAGTATATGTGGTTCAATTAATAATCCACTTGATGTAATTGCTCTAGCAGGAACAAGTGTTTCTAGTGTTTCAAACAAGGATTGGTCTATATATCTTACTAATTGAATATATTCATAAAGATTTATTGTATATCTTTCAAAATAATAGTTTCTAAGTTTCTTTAATTCAGTATATTCGTGATTATATCTATCATTAGGGTCTCCAATATACTCATCTAATTCAAATTGTCCGATTGATTTAAGGATATCATTGTTAATCTCTTTAATTGGTGAGAAAAATAATCCTAATTTGTTAGAATCAATTGGTGCAGTATCAAATGATTTTTTAGTTGAACGTTCTCTATAAGAAAGACTTAATCCATTTGTTATATTTTCTGTTGGTGATAGAGCCTCTTGTACTTCAAATCTAAATTTATTACCAACATTAAATCCACTTGAAGGAACATTTGCAGTTACAGTTCTTTCATATGTTGTATAATGATATGGATAAGTACTATTACTATCAAAGTTTGATGCAGTTACAAAATCAACGTCATATGTTTCGTTAATTGAAACATTTTTAATAGAAGTATCTGCATTTCTATCTTTTGGATATTCAAAATCTAAACGAAGAATTAAATCTTCGGTAGAAGATGAATGATGATTTCCATCAATTGCATCTGGCATTAAAGTATGGTTATCAATTCTTGATTCTGATAATGCGGTTGTCCAATATCTAAATTCATCAACTGAACCTGTAAATGTAGAACCACCGATTGTTAATTGGTTATCCAATTCCCAAGATGAAGTAGGTACATTATTAATTGACATTGATACTGCATTTCTAATTCGTTCATTAAAAGCTTCTTTTGCAAATACTTCAAACGAACCAGTTCCAAGATGTTGTACTACAATCTGAGTATATTCTTCATTAAAGAATGGCATTAGTTCAGATGATTGCGATAATATTGTAGAACCACTTAAATATTGGAATTCTACTTTACCTTGAGTACCAGTGCCAGGATAGACAACACCAACATTCCACCCACTTGATGATATAAATGTTTGAGTTTGTCTTTCTTCTGTATTCAATCGAATTTCAACTGAATTTGGATGGTCTACTGTTTCTGTATATTCTTTCCATGGAATCAATATAGATTCAGAACCACTTATGTTTATTGCAGCAGTTCTATCTTCAAATGAATACTTAGTTACACCACCATCTCCATTTCTTGGTCCACCAAACTCCATTATAGTTAACATTGATGAAGGAACTCCATAACAAGCAAGTGCTGCTTTTACTGCTCTACTTGAACCTTTGTGTTTCATCAAGTAAGGTAAGTTATTTAGTAATCTTCTCCAAACTTCGTTCTGTCTATCCTTACCCGTCATTGAGTTTACAGAAGTACCATCTTCTGTTGTACCAAATGCATATTGCCAAAGTGCCTGTGCGTTAGCACCCATTTTAGCATCCCATCCAAGAGATTTTAACATTTGAGATAGTAATCCATCCCTTATACCACTTGAATATTTGTGTTCTAAATTTTTCTTTTCTGCTATTGATTTTGTATAAGACCAAAGAACATCAAAATGATGACCCATCATATTAAAGAATGTGATAAACTCAGGTCCTTCTTGGTCATCAATTACATGCTGTGGTAAATTATTTACTAAGAAATCTTTATTATAATAATCATAATTTTGTGCTGAATCTATAATACCACTATACCAATTTACCGCATCATTAGATGTAGATGCAGATATAGATGTTTGTCCTGCACCGGGATAAGTTAATCCATCTATTGATGAACTTGTATATAAGAAAGATTCAAACCCATCTAAATTATCAATTAGTTTTTGTTTTGATATTTTATTTGATTCTATTTCTTTTTGCATTCTTACTGAACCTGTATAGAATGAGCCTGATTGTAATTGTTCTACCTTTTCATCGTAGAATTCTAATAATTTTATTTTATATAAAAAGTTGTTTACTCGTTCTTCTGCAGAAGAGTATTTAACAAAATTATCCCATCCCCAACTTGTAGTAGAATCTATAATAAGTGAACCACTAATTTCTTTGGAAGAACTTACATATTGTATATCAAGATTCTTTAAAGAAAATCCACTACCACTTACAAATTGTGATAATAAAGATGTTGTAGTTACAGAACCACTAGATACTAATTCATCATAAATTTGGAATCCAATATTTTCACCACAAACTCCTTGGCCAAAGTCTGGTCTTAATTCAATACAATCTTTTAATTCTTCATTAACAAGAGTTACCTGTTCAATAAGTGGAATTGATTGTATTTTAGATACCCAAATCTGTTCATTCGGTTGAACACTTCTTGGAAGTGGTTCGTACATTTTGAATACCAAAGTTTCTTCTTCGTTTGTTTTTTTACGAACGATTTGGTCTACATACTCACCTTCATCATTTTCAACCTTTTGAATTACATCTTCATATTGAGAAAATTCTTCATAATCAGTACACCATGTTGCGATAAGTTTATTATCCCCATCACCAAAGTGCATTAAATGAGTTAAAAATTTAGAGTTATCTTGTGCAAGAGCTGATGAGTCAAAGTTTTCACATATGGCATCTGAAATATCTCTCATTACCTCAGGTCTACGAAGTAATATATCACCTTTATCAAATGCAATTTTAATTGATTCTGTTATTCCTTTAGTTAATTCATCACCTTCTTCATTGTAAGGAATAAAATATAAATCAAAATAAACATATCCTGCTACATCTTGTAATGATTCTCCAGCTTGTTTTAATATCTTACCAATATTAAATTGTTGAGAACCTATAGCAGGTCCACCTTTTAATATTCGTGTAGTATTTGATACCTTTCCAATAAAAACATCAATATAGTTTGTATTTACCGATTCCCAATTTACACCAAAATCAATATTATATCCCTTGTAATCTTCACCAAGGATAGTTTCAGGAAATTCAATTCTTGTAATATCCGGTCCTGGTAGGAAATCTTTTTGAATTACGTTTATTGCTACTGCTTTTGCTTCACCAGTACCATTAATATTAGAATCTGGTTGTAACCAAACTTGATATGCACCCGGGCCGTTGAAATCACTTTCTTTTAAAACTAATTTAGTATTGAAATTATTTTTTCTTACACCATTTTTTGTTCTAACATTTACCCAATCTGTATTACGAGTTGTAAATGGTACTTCAACTGATGTATTACCACCCTCTCCAATATTGAAAGTATAAAGTCCACCATCTGTTAATTCTAAACTTGGTTTTGTATATCCTGGAGCAGATTCACCCGATGTTCTTTTCTCAGTTACAATATATTTTTCATATCTGTATGTTGGACTAGCAGGTGGTTGTGGGTCTGCAGGGGGGTCTTTTGGAATTTCTCCTTTTGATACTGCAATTCTTAACTTGTAGTTTGATTTAGCAACTAATTTTCCAAATGTAAACTTTGGTGTATTTGTAGCTGCAACCTTTGTACCAGATGCATTATATAAAGTATATACATGATTATATGAACTATTACTAGTTGGGTTAACATCTAGTGTTTTTGGGTCTACATTAACTATATCAGTTTGACCGCTATCTTTAATTGTTGTAGTTTTACCACCAAGATTAACCGTTGCAGAAACTCCTGCTGGAAATTCATACTGCAGAGTAACTTTAACATCTTGTGATGGTGGGTCTGGTATAACAATTTCTTGTGGATAATTAAATACTAAATTTAAACCAGGTCTACTTGGTGATGCAGTTCCAACAACCCTACCATTTAATAAGGCTTGTACGTTATACTGATTACCATTAACCAATGTTTTTAGTGTATAAACTTCTTTTGCTTTTATAGAACTTTTTGCACCTATTTGTTTTGATGATAAAAAATCTTTTGCATTAGCAGAAAATATACCACCTGGAGCTGGTACAGATTGTCCACTATCAGTAAAGATAAATCCTTTTTTATGAGAAGGAACACTTTTTAGATTTATTTTTAATGGGAAATTTAATGGAGGTACAGGTGTAGGTGTAAAATCTGGTAGTGTTATTGTACCAAAACTATTTCCTATACCAATAACCTGTCCATCTTGAAGAGGTGTGATTTCTCCATATGTTAATCCCATGGATTCTTTTACACCTTTTCGTATGGCATCTTTGTCTATATCTATCGTACCAAGACCAGAACCTAAACCAGAAAAATCTAAATTCATAAGACCTGTTAAATCTATCCAATCACCAATAGCTTCACTCCACAGCCAGCCATCGATGTTTTCGTTGGTATATGCTCCGGGTCTTGTTGGTTTTGCCATTATTTATCTCTCCTATTAGTATATAAATATCTTATTCAATTATTTGTTGGAAGTATTATTTTATCTTTGGTTTAGAGTTGCTTGTCTACCTTGCAGCCATTCTAACACCTTCTCCTTTGTAATTGTGGGTTAAAATGTTATTTGCAAAGTATGTATGTTTACCATTTAACGTAATCAAATACACAGTATCTATTCTATCCCATGATATTGTATGAATCACAACTTCATTTTTATCTCTATCCATGTAAACATCATCAGGTTGTAATTGTAATGTTGTTTGAATCATCCATAAATCATTTCTTCTTATTAGATGCTTGTGGTCCTCACTAGCTTCCAATAAACCATCATTGATAGAATAAACTTCAGCATCAGTAATTTCCATAGTATTAGTTACTTGATATTCATCAAAATCATATTGTTCAATATTAGAACCTTTCCAATTATCTTCAACTTCAAACCATTCAGAAAGTGTTTTAATATCTAATCCCATTAATGAATCTCCTATTTTAACATCTTTAATTGATTTAAAACTACCATCTGACATTTCTGTTTGGGTATTACCAACTAAGCATCCTCCGCCTCCTCCTCCGCCGCCTCCGCGTGGTGATGGTGGTGATGGTGCTCTATACCCACATTTAGTTGCGTTTAACACCGATTCAGTTTTCCATCCACCCTTTCCATCTGCGTATCTAATCGCAAGTTCAAACTCAGGTGAATTTGGAATACACTTTTCTGTTCTACCAGAACCATATGCTGGATTTGCAGGTGGTGTTGGTTTTGGTCTTGGTACTGGTGTTCTTGGTGGTGGGGCTGATGCACCCTCACCCTCCTGTCGTATGGTTACAGATGTTGTTGGATTTCCTGGTAATGTAGAACTGAAAGAAACAGTACCACTACGTGCAGGTCCATCGTTTTTATACATTCTTACTCTTAATAAACAACTCCCCCTACTATAACTTAAATTTCTACTTGGTACGGTTATCTTACACCAAGATGGTGCACCAGTAATTGTTGCTTGGTGTGCATTTGCACCAAATTTTTTAATATTCGATGGAGATGCTTGTACTCTAAATTGTTGTATAAGTCTACCATTTTTAGATGCTGGTTGTCCTTCAATTGGTGATGCACTAATTGAATATCCACCACTTGCTGGTTTAGGTCTTGGTGGACTTGGTCTTGGTGCCGGTGGTCTTGGTGACGGTGGTGGAGCTGGAGGTGGTGGAGGTGGAGGTATAGCAATTTTCTTATACTTAGTTACATTCACAGTATATTGACATATATCATCCACAGTTGCAGCCGCATTGTAATTTGTGGCTTTAGGGTCTCTACATCCTCTAATAGCAGGTTTCTTTTCTGTTGGGGCTTCTGCTAAAAACTCCCCATCTGATGTTACTGTTTTTAAAATCTTTTTTAATGAATCAATAGTTTTTTGTTGACCTCGTGTTCTAATTGTTTCACTTCGTATTTCTTGATTTGGTAAATGATAATTTACACATTGTTCTCCAATATCACAAAGTTGATGTATTATTCCTTTTGAATTAAAGTTAATACCAAAAGTTTCACCAGTTGGTTGACCAAATTTTTCTTGTTCTAAAATATTAGAATATCTATTATTTCTGAAATGGTCTAATGCTTTATCAAAAGATATTTTTACAAGAGATAACCATCTTTCAAAATTATCTATTTTAAATTCTTTTTGAATTAATTTTATATATCCCTCACCATCTGCAACCTTACCTCGTAAGGTTAACATATTTTTTAAAATGGTTGGTATATCAAATTGTGCAGCAAATTCATCTAAAAACGTAATTACATCAGCTGCGAAATCTTCACCACTTGTGAATGTATCATATCGAGTTTGTAAATCTGAATTTGGTTTACCAGTTGATTCATCGATTACTGGTAAAACTCTTACTTCGGTTCTTGATGGAGAAATTTCATGTATCCATGCTCTATCAAACTTACGTTCTTCTGAACCTAATCTTCTATTAAGTAAAGCTACTGATGTTTTAAAGACACCTTGAGAGTATCCAGCTTCTTTAATTAATTTTTCTAAATCAATAAAAAATTCATCAGCACCATTTCTTTTAATATTATATTTGGTTTGATTTACTTTACTAAAATATTTTTTAATATTTTCATCTGTATAAGAAATATATCTTACTAATTTTCCATTAGTAAACTCTTGTGGAAGTGGATTATCGTTTCCATCATAGAGTATAAATTCAATGATATCACCAACATCAATACCAAATAGACCTCTTCGAACTTCGCGTTCAAAAATATCTCTATCTTTTTTCTCAACTCGATAGCCTTTTTTTTCTTCTATGTTTTTAAAATCCTTCATTTATTATCTTTTATTCTTTCTTATGTGCCAACTTAAACTATCGCTATTAGTAGTTGTACCATCATCGTATTTAAAAGTAGCCTGAAAATTACCATTATAATCTTGTGCTTTATTTAAAAAGTTACTTCTATCTGGTTCTGGTTGATTCCTACCACCAATTTTTCTATTCATGTATAGTTTAATAGAAGTTTTAGCCCCTTTAGCTACATTTATGGATTGTGATGTTTTTGGTTTACCATTATCACTGCCAAATCCAAGTGGACCGTAACTGGATAAACCACCAGTTACTCTTATACTTACTTGAGTAATTTTAGCACCACTATCTTTTAAATTTTGTACATTAAGAGTACCAACAGCACCTGGTTTTGGGTTATCTACTGAAGTACCCCATTCAATATCGGATGAACCAGAACCTGTTTTTTTAACTTGATAATATGATTCTCCATCACTTAATGGAGAGAATCCTGCTGCAGCTGCAGCCGTTTCTGCTGCTTGTCCAGATAATTGAGATTCTAATGCTTTTTGTTGATTTTCCAAAGCCAATCGTTGAGCTTCTGCTGCTGCAGCTTGGGCTTCTCTCTGTGCCGCAGCGGCCTCTGTTTGTACTTTTAGTGATTCAACCCCAGCCGCAACCTGTCCTTCAAGACCAGATACAATCTTTCTTAATGAAAGAAGTTCTTGTCTTAATACATCTTTTTGAGCAACTAAACCTTCTACTTGTGCATTTAATCTAACTCTTTCGTTTGCTTCTTTAGTTGATTTAATAATTGCAAGTGTTAATTTAGAAGTTTGGTCTTTATATCGTTCAGTTGATTGTTGAAACTGATTATCAACAACTGCCTTTTGAGTTTGTAAGGAATCATTCTCTACAAGTGCTGCTTGTAATTGAGCTGTTAATTGAGCAACGTCTCCTTCTAATCCTAAAATTTTATTTAGTGCAGACTCTAAATCTTCAATAGCTTGTTGAAATTTATTTTCTAATTCATCATATACTGCTCTCGGAACAACATCTGGTCTTGGTGGTCCTTGTGGTTTAACTAATTCATCGATATTAACATCGATTGCCTTTTTTAATTGTTCTTCAGTATATGCTGGTTTCTCAATAAATGAAGTAATTTCACCATCTCGTTCACCTTTTAAATGGTCATATGGTACATCTTGAGATGCGGACACAAAAGTAGATGAACCATCAATAAATGTATGGTTTTTATTGGTAGGGTCCTCAGACACAATTACTTGTGAACCTTGTTTTACCAATTCATCAAATCTAAATCTGTTATCTAATGCCATTTTATTTCTCTATTGTAAAAGTTAAATCCTTATCTTCAAAGTATTCTATTACACCATCTCTATCTATTTTAATCTGAATATAATAATTTCTATTGTATTCCCAATTTGTTAAATCTAGTTTAAAATAGTTACCACTTGAATCACAACTAACTTTTGTGTAATTATCATCGAATGGAATTATTATCTCATCTGTCAATACATCTTTTACTTGATAATAACTTGTTGATGGTAAAAAATATACATCTGTATAAGAATATTGTTTGGTATAAGTTTTAAGAGGATATTTTTCTCTTCCAAAAACTCTGATTATAGGTTTACTTCCTTGTTTATATCTAGTCTTTAATCGTTTAAAGGTTACATGAATATCATCAGAGGTAAGTGCGGTTAAAGAACCAGTAGAGAATAAAGAATCATCCCAACCAATTCTTAGTTTAGGTTGGTATATTGTATTTGTTTCTTTTGAGAAGAATTTTAATTGTCCATAATCATTAGTATCGTTTTCTAATGCTGTATCGTATTTTATAATAAATCCTTCATTTGGTAGAGTTCCACCAATCCACTCATCCATGGTTGTTTTAACATCCATTTCTATATCAGATGATTCATATGAAAATGATTGTGAAGAATATGAACCAGTGAACCAAGTTCCACCCTTACCATTAAATGAACCAGTTGTATCTGCAGAATGCTCTTCAAGTGATAACCAATCTTGTCCTGTTCTTACAGAGTTCCAAGTTACACCATCAGTTGTAATATCATCGAAACGAGTACCAATACCCATTTCCCACGATTGTGTTACTGCATAAGCATATATTGTATAATCAATTGGGATTTCAGAAGATTCACATTCTCTTAAAATCATATCTGCTGCACTCATTGTTACTTCACCACTTGCAATAGATTGTGAAAGTGGAGTTGTTTCAAACTTAATTACAGAATGTGCAATATCTTTTAAACTACCATAATAAGTTTTAGATACTTCTAATATTTCATCCAACCCAGTATTCTGAGATGGTTGTTGTAAGTAAATAGTTGCATCTTTAGATGCGGTTACGAAATGATACATTATACAACTCTCCCTTTTATATCCTTACCAGGATATTTTAATTCAAATACCGAAGGGTCTAATGATGGATAAACCATTTTACCCTTTGTTGCTGATTCAATGTTGTATTTATTCTTAGAATAAACACCACCACATTTATTTACAATCTGGCACTTTGGTACTGATAATACTCCCTCAACTCCTGCAATTATTAATTCTAATTCAGAAATGTTAATTGGTGTGTTGAAAGTCCAATTATCAATGTTAAAATAATTTTCTACTTCAGTAATACATTGTAGTAAAACTTCTCGTTTGTTATAAGAGTTATATGTCATAATTTCAAAATCAACACCAATGTTAATTACAAACCCATCTAAAAGATTTATACCATCTGTTAACATTCTGTATTCTGAAAGATACGTTTTTACATTTTCTTTAACTGCTTTATTAAGAACTGTTAGGTGTTTACTTGAATCATATGCAAGTAAATAAAGATTAATAGCGAATGGATTATTTTTTTCTACACTATTAGAGTTACTCTGTTTTCCTACTAAAAATCTTTGTAGTTCTGTTTTAATTTCAGTTTCAGTTTTTCCATCTCCACCAAGTCTTTGTACTAATCCAGCAAATTCTTCTAATGTATCAGGAGTGTTCAATATGGAACTAGGTGAGTTATTATCTAACTCTCCATCTGGTGCACAGTATGCTTTTGCAACACCACCATATTTTGGGTCTAATGCCAAAGCTCTAACTTGGTAATCTTTTCTTGTTACTGCTCTGTTTTGTGAACCATAGTGTGCAAGTGCGTTTTCTCTAATCTCATCGATTGTTTCTGCACCTCTACCACCTGTTGCAGGTATTTCATTTTCTGCAGCAATGGAGTTTTTAACAGTTCCATACATTTGTAGTTCATCATTATCAAACAAACTTAAATCTTCATCAAATTCCAACTTAGTAATTCTCTTAAGAGAACCTTTGGATACGTTTGCAGGTACACCACCTCCAACTAAATATTTAATTGTTAATGTTGTATTAGCAGGTGCTTGTCCATATGATTTTGATTTTAAAAAGTTAGCAGGGTCAAATGATGCATCCAATCTATCGATTGAATTATTTAGTCCCAATCCTACATTCTTAAAGTTTGGTAAGAATGTTTCATCTGAGGATGCTGAATTACCTGCTCCAAATACAATTGAAGTTGTATTATCTGCGTTTACTTGTCTTACAAACCTTCTCGATGTTTTCGTTACTTTAAGAATACTTGGTACTGAATCTTTAAATTGAACCAAATCTTTATCAAATTGTGATGTATTTGGATAATCAGTATAAATCATTTCTTGTGCAAGATAAGGAACTTCATACCATTTGTTTCCATTTGAATCTCTTACATCGTAAATTGAAATTATATTAGTATCACCTAAATCTATTTTATCAAATTGTTTTGGTGAACTAAATTGAACATTTACTTCTTTAATTTCGGCAGAGATGGCATTTACAAATTTTTTGATTAAATAAAAGGTTGGTTCACCTAACGCGTTTCTTTGATATACATTTACTTCTCTTTCATAATCATCTGCAAAATCTAGTAATTCAGTTGTTCTAAATACAACACCAGCATCGGATGTCAATTCCATACCTTCTTTAACCCTAAATAGATATCCCTCATCCATTTCAAATCTATTATCACCATCATACAAGTTACCACTTGCTCTTCTTTTACTTGGTGTTATTTGATAAACTGCAATCGTTGTTAATGCAGGAGAAGTAACTTTTGGTTTGTATCCTAAGAAGTTTGAAAGAGCAACAACATTACTTCTATCTTCTGCAGAATGAATCATCGATTCTTTTAAGTTATCATCGATGTAATATCCAAGAACATCTCCTAAGTAAGATGCCATTTCGATAAACATCATTCCAGGTGATGATTCGTTAAAATCTGAATATGTGGTTGGGAAATATGTTTTAGCATATTCAATTAGATTTTCTCTAAATTGACCAAAATCTTTATTGAGATACTTTATATCCCTACCTTTGTTTTTCTTATTTGATGTATTTAATGCCATGTTGTTATCCCTGTATTGATAATGATACTTGATTTAAATCGATAGATTCACCAACTCTAAATGTTAGATTTAAGGTTGCTCTATTTCTATCTTTCATTTCATCTGTCATCTCAATTTCAATTTCTTCTATTGTAACGTAAGGTAACCAATAATTTACCGAATTAGTTATTTCTTTTTGAACCTTTGTTTCAAACTCACCAGTCATTGGTTCAAAAAGTAATTCATCCAAACCAGTACCAAACTCTGGTTGCATTACTCTTTCACCTTTTCTTGTTTGTAAAAGGTTTCTAATATTAGCTCTTGCAGCATCTGCTAGAGTAAATGTGGATTTGAACATATTAGAACCAATCATTACTGAATAATCTAAACCATACGCATAGTTATCTAAAGCCTCATCGGTATCCTTTACAATTCTTTTTGGTAAAATGTATGACATTTATTATTCCCCACATTGACAACCACTACATCCACACTCACCAGAACTTTTCTTTTTTAAAGTTTTAGTAAGAACGAAAACAGAAGTTCCCAATAGTATTAATACGATTAATCCTTGTACCATTATTTTTTAAATTTTTTAACTAACGCAGAGTTATCTCTGTTTAATATTCTATCTAATCCAGCTAAACCAGTTGTTACACCCAAGCCTTGTTTTTTTCCACCAACACCTGGCATATCTCCATATCCCATTTGTGCTGCCATTGAAGCTCTTACTCCATCTAAACCTGCTCCTGCTCCTTGTTGAGTAAACTCAACTGTTTTATCCATACTTTCATTCACTTGTGGTTTCTGAAATGAATCTAACACAGATTTAACTTGTGTTCCTCCACTTCTTTGTTCTTTAGAGAATGGTTGTGTATTATTAAGAACTTCATTAATTGCAGCGTTTTTACTGAATTGTCTTTTTGGTTGTTCTTCTCTTTCGTTTTGTAATACTTGATTTGCCATTTCAAATGGGTCTACTTCTTCACTAACTACTTTTTTTGTTGTAGTTTTTTTCAAAGTTTTCATTTTACCTTTAACGGCTTCATCAAGTATTGCTGGAAATTGGTTCTTAAGAAACGTCTCATGTTTCTTTGCTACTTCAACTTCCACTAGTGCCTTTATTACTTTTATAAGTTGTTTATTATCCATTTTTGTAAAAATTTCCTTTTATCTTAATATAAATATATCTTTGTTGATTTTCTAGGTTTTAATCACAATCTACACAACAGTTATCTTTTTCATCTTGTAATTCTTTTTGTAAATCACTTAAATTCTTTTTAAACTGTGCATCAGTATCTGGTTGTAGATTTTTAAAATTACCTATTGCTTGAATAGCAGAAGAATAGAATCTATCAATTCCTGCTAAATCTTTTTGTCTTTCTGCATCTAAAATTTTATCAAGTTTTTCATCACCACTAATATCAGAACCACTTCCTAAATCAGAAATTAAGTTATCATCAATTTCATCTTCTTTGTTTGTAGTAGATAATCCATCTGCATTACTATTAGATAGAATGTTTGGAGATACTAGTGGTTTTGATTTCTTGTTTACTTGTGGGTACTTTCCTTTACCCGAAGTATTTTCTAAATCAATATCATTATTACTTAAATCACCACCCTCATTACCAAATTTTAATCCAAACATTGGTGTATCTGGTATGATATAAGCTTGCCAATTTGCAACACCGGGTGCTGGAATTGGTGAGGGAACTGATGGGTATAATGAGGTTGTCATAAACATACCTTGTAAGGTAAACAAATGAATTTTTGCAAACATTGTAAATGCTTCTATAAAAGTTAAACAAGATTTTGTTGGTATTTCAAATGGTGTTGTTGGCCATTGACCTGGGTTTGTTACCATACCAGAGTTTAAAATTATATTTTGTATAGAACCTGGTGCTGGTATTGGGTATATAGGAAATGGTTGTAAAGTTGCCCCAGTCCAATATCCTTTTATTGCATCACCAGCATCCATTAAAAAATTATGTTTAGCCGGTTGGGTTTTTGTAAGTGCCTTCGCATGGGCAACATTAAGAAGTGTAGTCATTAAGCCAATATTACCTACTAATACAGATTCTTTACCTATTAATTGACCACCTCGTCTCATACACGAATCGTATTCAGTAACAAGTTTAATTACAAATTGAGCAGATGTAACAACCCCCATTGGATTGTTCATGTACATTAACATATTTACTTTGAACAATTTCCAAGACATAATTTACTCCGTAAAGTTTAATGTAGATTTTATTTTATCAAGTTGACCTTGTATCTTTT
>Ga0115572_10000513_pt1 | contig 32575 bp, 40 predicted proteins | sample COGITO_mtgs_1206_FD_88681 | JGI IMG/M metagenome (GOLD analysis project Ga0115572, IMG submission 88681) | Pelagic marine microbial communities from North Sea - COGITO_mtgs_120607 | ecosystem: Environmental > Aquatic > Marine > Epipelagic | place: Germany:Helgoland, sampling site Kabeltonne... | reverse complement strand
TCTTTTGGAGTAGCCGTTTTCGCCATGTTTTTCTTATCGTCTGCACGGTTAGTGGTGTACTTTTTACCTTTGTATTCAAATACTCCGCCAGCGCCTTGTTCTTTACGCGCTTTCGCAAATGCTTCTTTGAATGACATCTTCGGTGTAATTTTAATCGGCATGTCAGTATCCTTTTATAAGTGTTGTTACCATTTGACTTTGTCCGCCCAGTACGCTGCAGACATGTTACCACGAGAAATGTTTTTTCTGTGGCGGGCCTTAAACGATTTACGTTTTGCTTTCATCCGGGCAGATTCACCTTGTTTTGGTTTACCCGCCGTAGAAGCACCTTGCTGCCCGAAACGAATAACTCGTTCCTTACCCGCGGAACATGCTTTTACAACATGTGATTTTTTTGGGTGGGAGGGAGTTCTACGCGGCCTATTACAAGCCATACTGGATTTCTTTACTCGACCCCCAGACTTATAATAATGCCGCATAACTGTTATCCGTAACTCTTTAGCATAGATAATACTATGGTGTACGTATCCCCAGCAGTAGAGGCTGCTGCGGTCGTAAGGAAGTTAATATCCCCTGTTTTACCACTACCGGCATTGTTGGTTAGGCCACCAAATTTAGTGAAGTCATAATCTCCAGTATTTCCAGTAGTAGCGTACCAGATAGGAACGTCTGTAGTAGCGTCCCATAAGAGATGGACTTCTAAGCCTCGTACATCGTAATACATGTGCTCAATAACTACACCTGTACACGCCGCACCGGTTACTGGGTCAGCGGCAAGCGCGCTAACATCAACTTTAGTAACAGACGCCTCCCCGCTACCGTCAGATAAGTTAGTAAACTTCATTACTGCTCGGCGGGTAGTATCTGTTAAAGTCTGGCTTGTTACAGCATCTGCCATCTAAACCTCCTTAAAAGGGGAGAAAGCCTTTTCCCCCCGATTTAATTTAAGCAATCTGAGTGTACTCAATAATAAAGGTAAACGAACCTGCTGTTGTCGCATTTACAGTATTTGTGATGTTGCAGTAGATAGTTCTTTCTGCAGAAGTATATTGCGCAGAGACAGGGGCTGTTGCCGCATTTTGAGTTGTTTGGACTAGTGCAGTAAGCGTGGTGTTGCCTACAACAACGGTCGTGCCGCCATCCAAGATTTCATCTGCAACCGCAGCAACAATCTGAGCGCCAGAGCTAGATGTACCAACCTCGTAGCCGATATCGCCCGTTCCAATAACAGGGGCTACATCGCAGAAAATAGTAATAGCTGTGAGGATCGTATTTGCTGGTTGGGTGAACTCTCCAATAGTAGGGCTGTCGCCAGCAGTAGTGTTCACTGTTACGCCTGTAGCATAACCAACGTGCTTAATATATTTATTGGTAAAAACGCCTGTAGAAGCAACAGAAGAAGTCTCAGTAATAGCTCCTGTAGTTGCGTTCTCATTGATAACTTTAAAGCCGTTCACTGAACGGACGGGACCATTAAAAGTCGTATTAGCCATGAGTATCTCCTGTCTTGGCTGGTGTCAGCTACACAATGTAACTGTCAGGGATGAGTTAGTATACAAAATAAAAAGGGGAGTAGCAAGTACTCCCCTTAATATAATACGACGTAAGTTGTTATGCGCCGGGTGAACCAAAGATTCCAAGAGGATCAGATACACCAAACGAATAACGCTCACGAGCTTTATAGCGGCTGTTACCCGTATCAAAGTCAGCATCCATAGATGTGCTCATTGGGGTACGAACGAAATGCTTCAAGCCATTTGGAACGTCGGTGCAAAGGAACCAAGCGTTCGTGTCGGTCAAATAGTGGTTGATAGCATAACCTTCAGGAATCGAGCCGTTATTGCGGAGTGCGTTGAGGTCGTTATCCGCCGTGCCAACGCGACCTTCAGTCTCCAGCAGTCGAGTAGCGACGAACTGAAGAGCTGGTGGGATCACGAGCTTGCGCGGTTTAGCGGCAATCAACAGACCACGTTCGTCCGTCCAACCAGAGATTTGGATAACAGCAGCCTCAAGCGAAGTTTCGTTGAGGTCAGCAGCAACCGCTGGTTCGTTGGAGTTTGTACCGCCCGAAACAAGTGGGTGGTCCGTGGTGCAAAGAACTTTGCCGTCACCATACGTAGTACCGGAGAAAGCGTTGTTAAGAACGGCTGCTCCTTTAACTTGTTTGGTGTACGCCATAGCACGAGCCAATGCCTTCGTATAACGAGACGACAGAGAGTCGTACAAGTTATCTTCAATAGCTTCTTCAGTAACAGAGAAGCCCATTGCAACAGTTTCGTGCGTATAGCGAGCTGACCATGATTCTTGTGCATTGTCATATTCGATGGCAGAGCCTTCGCCTTTAACAGGTGCAGCAGAAAAGCCAGACAGCTTTACTTCTTCTTCGAAAGAACGATCTGAGCTTTCCGTTTCGAAAATCTCTTTGTGTTCCTCACCGTACTTTGCGTATTCCAAACCGAATAACGCGTTAAGTCCGGGGAGAAGTTCTTTCAGTAGTTGGGAGCGTGAAATAGCCATGATTTATTCTCCTACGATGCCCGTACCATACTGATGATACGGTGAGTTAATCTTTACCAATACATCAGTATAGGCATCGCCAATAGTAGACCCCGGTCTGGTTACAAACCCGATAACTTTAAATGCCTTGGTTGCTGTAGCAGTAGTAGCGTCGATCTGCATAACAGACTTGCCAGTAAAGGTATCGATAGAGGTAGTAGCGTTTTGCGCACCAGTGAGTGGAGCATTGTGCCCCAATGCAGTTTGTGCGATTGGGCCGTCTGCCTGTGCTTGGAAAGTAACACCCGGATCAGTGATAACAAACGCCGTAGCGTTAGTCGTACCTGAAGGGTAGTACTGAGAGAAGATTGTTTGGTTTTGAGCGTTAACGTACTCACAGCCAACAAACACACCCAGCGCGCCGATAGAGCTACCGCCGAGATTGTTAGTAGTCGCATCTGCGCCAGTACCACTAGCGAGTTGCACGTATCCTGCAGCGATCTCAACGATTGAGCCGTAGCCAATGTTCTGAGAAACACCTGCAGGGGTAATCAAAAACGAATCGCGGGCACCAGCATATGGCATACCGTCAGCTCGTTTTACGGGGATAAGCCCGTAACCTGCACTTGTAGTAGACATGATTTATATCCTATTTAGGTTTAAGTTCCATTGCCAAAAGTAACCTTCGACTTTCGCTCATTAAATAGCGGCATTCGAGGGTCGTTTTCCCGCATAAGGTTGTTGTCTACTGACCGTATCTGCGAATCGCTTTGTTCTTTGTAATAAGCGGAACGTTCTTCAACGAGTTCAGCCGGAGCTTTGCAAAGCATAAGCCCACCAATCACTACATTATCTTTGAAACGCTCTTGTTCCACAGAAACCATAGTAATCTCTGGGTGATCTACTGCTTTTACAGGTTCCCAACCTTCACGGAGTTTTGAGGAAACATTAGTGGCGTCTACTTGACCTTGCGTGGAAACACGTACCCAATGATACTTATACCCCGGCTCAGGATCGGGAGATGGTAAAACCTCCGGGCGCTGCCAAGCTCTTGTGCGGGTACTCTTCTCACGGGTCTCATTGTCACGGGCGATTCGGTTCTCAGCCATTTTTTGCTTTCCTCATATCTATTGCAACCTGTTCGGCGTATTGTTTCGGTGTAAGTCCTAGACGTTTTGCAAGTGTTACTTGTGTTTGCGTTAGTACCACCTTCTTAGGTGCTGTGCTCCGCGTAGCGGGGGCAACCACATTCGCTTGCCGTCTCGGCGTGTCGTCTTCAGCTACCTCATCAGAATCGAAATTCTCAGGAAATAACCTTTGCATACGAGAGTTAAGTGCCTCGTAGTATTCATCACTTTGCGGACTTACGCCCGATTTGACAAGTTTTTCATGCAACCCCAGCGCGTAACCTGTCATCTCATCGTCTGTGCCAAACCATGGATTAGACTTTGCCCATTCCTCGGCTCGTGCATCAACCTGCGCTGGAGCGGGTTGGTTGTTCGGTTCTTCTGAATCTACAGGTAACTCGTTACTCTGTAAAGGGGGTAGCTTTATATTGTTTAGCCTATCTGCCTTTATTTTAGCGGTAGTTAAACTTTCTTGTGCTTCTAGTACCGCTTCTGAGTCACCAGACTCGTACGCATCTTTGTACGCACGTTTGGCTTCTGTTAGTTCCGTATCCACAGCGTGCTTAGCTTGATCCAAAAGTGCAGTTTGGTTTTTTCCAACTGTGCCCTTTAGATTTTTATTCTCTTCTATAAGCTGCTGTGTAACACGTTCTAGTTCTTGGCGTTCACGTAGCGCTGCTTCTTTAGCTCTTCGCTCATCGTGGTAGCCCTTACTAAAATGCTTAATTCGTTTCTGTACTTTTTCAGAGTACTCTCCTAGCTCATCCTCGGTTACATCTTCGGGAGGGTCAGATGCTTTCCGATTACGATCAGCTTTAGGTGTGTCGTCTACGACTTCAACAGCAAAATCTTCTTCAGGCGGGCTAGCTGGTGCTTCATCTGGCTCTCCCATAGTTTTTGCTGAAGACGGGGCAACTTCTATCTCTATGCCTTCGTCCCCTGTATCTGGGTCTGGAAGTGAGAACTCAACTTTTTCAAACGGCATTAGATTATCTCCTACGCTTTTACAATACCACGGGGGTCAGGAACAACAGCTTCTACACTGTCATCGTTCATCAAACGAAATTCCTTTTCCCCAATTTTAAACCGTGTCCCACTATTAGCCCGGAACATTACGAAATCCCCCGGTTTACACCAAGGGCCGGTTGGGTATCGCTCTTTGTCGCTGTAGGCCATGTCTCCCATATCGACCACAAGGCCAATAATTGACATGATGTACTCATGGTGCTTCGCGGTATCAGTCTTAATAATCCCACTATCCCCATAAGTTTCTTCGATTTCAGGCAAAGCAATCAGAATATGATACCCAGCAGGTCGCGGTAGTTGGGCCTCAAAAACTTCTTCCTCGGAACGTTGTTTTTTAGCTGCATTAGTCATCATCAGTTTCCATATGGTTTCGCAAGAGGTCTTCCATGTGTAAGAGCGCGGAGTCGAGACCCCGAATTAAACCGCACAATTCCTTATATTCCGCGTAGTCTTTAGTACTACCGGTAGATAAGAAGTCCACTGCAGAGGAGCGCTGCTCCTCGATACGTTCTTTAAGCACGCCAAAGACGGTGTTAGCCATAAAATGTCCTTATTTCCCCTTGTTAGGAGCGGTTACAGTTTTAAATATCTCAAGGTCTAGTTTATCCGCGTCTGCTTTAAGGGCAGCGTCAACTTTTACTTTATCTTTCTGCGCGTCCACAATAAGTGAAGTTTTCTCCAACTCAAGTTTTTGAGCTTCAATAATAGCTCCAACTTTATCAGACTGAGCTTTACGTTGCTGCTCAGCCATACGTAACTGCATATCCATCTGATCTTTCTGCGTCTTGCGCTGAACTTCAGCTTCCTTAGTAGCCATCTCTTGGCGTTGCAGTTGTAATACAGGGTCTTGATTCTGTTGCTGAGCTTGTTGTTGCGCAGCCTGCTGCTGATGGGACTGAGTAAGTTGTTTGCCAGCGTCTGCCATAAGCCGCGCCAGATTGATTTCAACAACTTCAGGTAAGTTTTCATTTGGCGCAGGTAGTGGGACACCGAGCCGCTCCTCAATCTGTTTACGGTAGCTAAACCCAAGATGCTCAGCGATATGCGCTTGTAGTGAGGCCATAATCTGCTGTGCTTGAGGGTTCTGCCCAATTAATTTAGCGACCATCGGGTCTTGCATAAACGAAGTGTGTGTAGCGATATGCGCGTCGTGGTCCTGATAGATAAACGCCTTCATAGGCTTGCCGTTTAGTGCGTCCATGTTCTCACTAACAGGATCAGCCGGTTTCATATCATCTGTAGTTGGCACTAATTTATCTGCGTTCTTAACTCCTAGCACCTCGATCATCTGCCTATGAAGCGCAGGTAAGTCGTAAATCTGCGGGGCAGATTGGGCCATCTGTAAGACAGCTTGGTACTGCACAACACGTTGGGCCATAGTAGAGCTATTAGGGTCACTAACAGGAATTACATCTACTAGCGCGTAGTCAGCCTGTCGTGCAGTAACCTCTCCTCGGAGAGGCTGATACCCGTATTCCGCAGGAGCGTACTCAGCCATAATAGCCTTTAAGAGTTTAAACTCCTGCTTCATAGCATAGTGTACGCGGGCCTGTACTGCAGCCATAGGTTTAAGTGTACGCTCAAGCAACGCAAGTGTCGTGCCCACCGGAGCATTAGCCGACATATCAGAGATGTTCATGTCACTGATAGCGCCTAGCCTACGGCCTTCGTTTGTAATTTTATCGAGTAGGGCGAGTAGAGTTTGTGAAGGCTCTTTGTACGGAAGGGGCATGATATTATCACGAACACTACCAGACGGCACGTCTACATCACGCCACTCACCGGGCTCGATAGGCGTATCATCTCCTTTAATACGTAGCCCACGTGTCTTTAAGCCCCCCGGAAGGTTAGACAGTGTGCCCGCATCTACGAGCTGGCGAATTATAGAAGTACCCGCACGAGCGTACCCACCAATAATGTGGATCAGCCCAAGCCCATAAAATCCAAATCCCGGCACGTATACATAATGTACAAAATGCTGGCGCTTAAGCATAAGCGGATCGTCAGGGTTCCAGTTTCGGCGAATAGATAGAACTTCGTAGGTGCCCCGCTCAATAGTAACCACATATGGGCGAGCAATCTCGTCGTCCTCAGAATCTCCTGCTCCATCGATAACAAGGTCTGCGTGAATCTCGTAAAGTGCATACCGCTCGTCATCAGTAATAGAGAACCCGCCTTCCTCTGCTTTACGTTTTTCAATATCTGTGTGGAAGGCTTGGGGGTCTCCGAGGTCTACGTCTCTATAGAAGCCATTAGCTTGTAGTTTCTTAAGTTCGTTTTTAGTTTTACGCATTACATGAGTAACACGTTCGGCACTCTCTATATGAGATGCTCCATAAGGCACGATAACATCTTCTGCTGGAATGTAGATAGCTATCTGCCGACCAAGGTTAGGGTCGTAGTAAACTTTCTTAAATGCAGAACCTGCTAGCCCAAGACTATAAAGCATACGCTCATGCTCGGGACGATACTCTACCATTTGCTCAGTAAGCTCATAGTTCATATCCGCACGGACACGATTAGCGGCTTCTTCTTTCTCAGATGTTTCTTCGCCTAGAATTTTAGTTCGTACCGGACCTGCAGCGGGAAACGTCTCGCTCATAGTCTCTGCCTGAAAGCGGATAGCGGCTTCAGCTAGTACTGTAGAGTACACGCCACACGCACCATCCCATGGGTCAGTGCGTTCCTCGTATTTAAATCCTAATACGTCGAGCCCTTTAACAAAAGTGTCTGCCCAATCTTTGCGGCCTTCTACGTCACTATCTACATAATCAATGAGTTCATCTGCAAGAGAAGCTAACACATTATCATCTAGGTTTTCTGCAAGGTTAGCGGTAAACTCGGTAGCCCCAAGGTCTTCTCCAGCCACAAGGGTAATCTCTACACTGCCGTCATCCAAAGTAACCATGTCTGGATTGACGACTTCAATCTCAAGTCCTACCTCTTCTCCCTCACCCATATCTTCGTCAATACCAGCGGGGGCTTCATATAATCCTTTTTCAATAGCCATATTCTATTCCTTAATAATACCCACCACTGCGTTGCTTAAAGTATTTGATAGGTTCTGCTTCATCAGAAGGCAACGTAATAAACCCTCCTTGCCTAAAACGCATAAGAGCCATAACCGTTGAGTCAACTAAGTCATCATGGCTCATAAAGGGAAACCCTGCAATCTCTTCCACAAGCTCTTCACCCCAACGCGTCTGTGGTATCCATACCATACCGGACGCTACTATGTCTGCTACAGAATTTAACCGCGCTAATTTATCCCCGGACCCTCTATGTGGGGTGTATTCAGATACCGGTAACCCCATACGCCGCATTTCTTGATACAACGCGGCTCCAGCACTCTTTTTCTCCACAATAAACGAGTCAGGCTCCCACTCGGAGTACTCCTCCATAGCCAACTTCTTCAATTCAGGAAATTCTACCCGCTGTTTAATGCTATTTAGTAGTATAATGTGGTATTCACTAACTTCTTCGTTAAAAAACACCCCCCATGTCGTGAGCGCGGTGTAATCTGCACGGTTATGTGTTTCCGCAGCGGCGTCTAGGGACATAATAATGTATTCACAGCTAGGCGGGTCTTCTTTTTCCCAAGACCCCCACCATTCTCGCTTTATAAGCGCCGCTTCTTCCGCCGTAGGCTGCTGTTGGTACTGCGCGTTCCACTGAAACACCGGCATAGAGGCTTTTGTACGAGCCAAAGCCTCCAAATCAAAGAACTCAGGCCATAAAGGCTTCTGGACAGCGGTGCCATCTTCCTTATCTACGTCTAAAATAGCAGGAAACTCCACTATTTCATACTTATCCGCCCCTTCGTTCTGGCTCATATCTCTTGTAACACGCCCAGTGAGGTCATCCATGTGCCATCTAGTCTGAATAATGGCTACACGGCCCCCCGGCATAAGTCGAGTACGAGCACCAAACGTAAACCACTCGTATGCTTTCGCAAAAACTTCAAAATTACCATTAATAACGTCTTGTTCTGAGTGTGGGTCATCTATCAATAACAAGTCAGCGCCACGGCCCGCCAGTGCGCTACCAATACCACACGCGTAATACTCTCCACCAACGCTTGTGTTCCACCTACCGGCAGATTTTGAGTCCGATGCGAGTGAAACATTTGGAAATATTTCGCGATATTGTTCTGTATTAATAAGGTTCCGCACCTTACGCCCAAAATCCACAGCTAGGTCTGTAGTGTGAGAGACCATCATAACTTTTTTAGTCGGGTTCCGCCCTAAAAACCACGCAGGGTACATAATAGACACAAGCTGCGACTTCCCGTGACGTGGTGGGATGTTAACACATATGCGGTCTTTCTCGTCACGCTCGATAGCCATAAGCATATCAGCGAGAATCCTGTGATGTTTACCAACAATAAATTCCGGCATCATATGTTTACAGAACTCAATGAGGTCTTCGTGCGCGGCTTCATTATGTTTCCTAGCCGCTAGCTCATCTACAAGCCTATCTATTTCTTCAACTTCCTCGGCGCTATACTCATCGAGGTTTGCCAACATCGCTTGGACTTCATCTTCCGTAAATTCCAGAGCTGTACTACTCATCCTCAGCGCTCGACTTCAGTCCAAGTTCTTCCTCAACGTCCACTGCATCCCCGTCAATAATAATGCAGTCATCCGACTCAGGGTTAACTAGCCTAGCTAACTTAGACCGTAACTTGAGCCGTAGGTCATCTGTAGACTGATGAGTTATAGTAACTTCGGACTTTTCGGCGAAGAGACCTACGTCAGATATCTTACCCAGTAACTCAAGTGCACGAAGACGCACGCGGGGGTCCGCGTTATCTGACTCAAGTACTAGCTTGTTGGTAACCATATGCCGAATCTGAACGGCGCTCTCTACAACGGAGCGCCCAAACTCTTGCAAAATATTATTAGTTAAGACCAACGAAGCGGGGGTCATGGTAGCAGCTCTCTTAACTGTTACCTTCTTACTCGTCTTCTCTGGGTCTTCCGCATACGCCAACGCAATACTAGCGGCTACATCTTTATCTTCTTTAGTGGGGTCAACTTCTAAACCGTGTTCGGTTAGTTCCTGCACAGTATTGCAAGCCGCCTCCACGCGAGCCTTTAAGTCCGCGTAGGGCATGTCTTTAGAGTAAGGCACGTTAAGCTCTGTCTCTACAACTATAGTCATTATATTCCGCAGGTTTAATTAACCGTTAACACACTATACAGTAATTTTCTGACAAGGCCACCTATTTTGTTATACTGTGTATAGGTGCGGTGCAATAAATCTAGGGGGCGGTATGTCTAAACACCAATTCTACGGTAGGATATGTGAGACAATACTAACTGAGCATTTTTTACGGTTAGATTACTATGTATTTATCCCCCTCGCTGCCAACGGGCCAGCAGACTTAATAGCAGTCCACAAGGTAACACATAAAATTGTACTGCTGGACGCTAAGAAAGATCGAATAAGGCAGCAAAAGAACAGAAGGTCGCCATCAAGGATTCACCGAAAACGCACCGATGTACAAAAGAAACTAGGTGTGCGTATTGCATATGTTAATATTGATACCCGTGCGGTTCACATAGTACCCCCCATCAAATAGAGCTTGGGACTCCTATGGGGGGCCTTTCCTATATATAGGGGGGTGGGGGTCGCCAATCTCAAAAAACAGAAAAATATTCACCCAGACTAGTAGTATCTACGATACTACGGGACTCCTAAAGCTAAGCGGGGCATGGGGGTAGGGTGGGTTCGGCCTGTCAGCGTTTTGCGTTTTTTGTTAGTGAGCTCACTAACATTCATTTTTGTTTAGTCTTATGCCAATCTATCTATATACATCACGTCATAACCTGTTAGTGTGTATCTATCGAACGGGCCACATTGTGTGGCTCGCGATAACAGGAGTCTATACTATGACAACCAAGACAACCAAGACGGCCAAGACGGCCAAGGTTAACGTGTTCACTTTAATCACGGCCGAGGGAAAAGCCGAGCGTAAATTGGCTGGCGGCCGCGTGATCATTAATGACGCGTTCAAAGCGGACGGCGTAAAAGCCCAATGGTTCAAATCACCGGGCAAAGAAGGTGAAACGCTGCATACGCGCTTTTTCGACAAGTTAAACGCGGCAATCATTGCAGGATTTGAGAAGGCGGACCAAAAACTACTGGCGGCACCAATCAAGTCTCTGGATGATAACCAGAAGGCGGCGCGTAGGACAGCGCAGATGCAGATCGGGGCAAAGCGGAATGATTACCAGACCTCGTTTGAAAACTACCTGAGCCCCAAGTCTAAGACCAAGGGGGCAGACAAGCGGACAGACGACAAGACGTTCTGCCTAGAACGAGTGGCCGCAATGCTTAAGCGCTTAGAAAAAAGTGAAGGCGCGACATTCGATATCATCGAGGTTAGACACCAACTAGTTCAACTAACCAAAGCGCTATCGACCAAGGCCTAACATCTCAGGGTCCGGCACAATGCCGGACCCGCTTTTCTAAGGAAAACTATTATGGACATCAACAAACTTCTCACATTTATTTTCGCCGTGCTCGGCACCATTGCCGTGCTGCTCGCATTGTATGATCTGGCACCCAGTGGTAATTGGATCGCATTGGGCGTGTTAGTTGTTGGATCACAATTTATCTGCATGGCATTTCGCTCCACACTAAGACGTTAACATCTAGGGCTGGCCTTCGGGCTGGCCCTTTTTTTGTCTCTTTGAAACCAGTTCTTATCGTCGCGTCGAGCCCATACCCCGCTGATTTCGGCGCGGAAAGAAACCAGTTCTTATCGTCGCGTCGAGCCCACGCGGATGTTAGTGAGCACACTAACAAGTTACCCTGTATATTATGTAGTAGTCGCCTATCGATACCAGTTCTTGTCGTCGCGTCGAGCCCAAGTCATTGAAAACATGCAATGTTCTTTTGATTGTTCTGTTAGTGAGCTCACTAACATGTTGATACTAAACGATGTTCTTTTTTTTTCGCGCCTAATGTAGCAGAAATGGACCTAATGTAGCAAGCCGAGGGAACATTATAGTTTCATGCCAAAACATGGCAGGGTTTTGCAAGGTGTGGAATTGTTTGCTTATCAAAACGTGCAGTTTAGTTTATTATTATATATATATAGTATAATGTTGCAAATTGAAAAAACTATGTGATTACCTAATTCCCAAACGCCTTTGTTCCGTCCCTCCGTCCCCCTCTTTGCCGTACACTTAAAATCACGAAAAACAGCAACATTGCAACATTACTTTGTTATCAATGACTTGCCAGCCCCCACTAAAGAACATTACAGAACATTACAGAACATTACACACCTTGACACGTCCTGATAAACCTTGACATACCCCGACACATCTGCTACACTTACTACAGTTGATGGATAGTCTATCAACACATACAGGAGAACACGTTATGACAAGTCAATTAAGCACGTTATCAGTTCAGTCAGGTGAGTTTGTTAGTGAGCTCACTAACAATGATGTCTCAAGCATCGCCTCGTCAGCCATGTTGGTGGAGCTTAGCATCTCACAGTGGACAGGACGTAAGAAAGACAAGCGCGCCAGTTCAGATGTTACCTCTCGCAATTACGCGGACAACGGGGTTGCATCAGTCAACAAGAAGCTGATGGGCAAATGGGAGAAGCTCGACGCCCTGCACAAGTTAACAGGCAGCATCCGAAACGCGCACTATAGTATGACAATGCCATGGTCCGACACTGGGCTGCGTCTGGTAGCGACCGCAAAGTATTTCAAGTATCACCAACAGATGACTGAAATGCAGACAGCATGGGAGACACTTCGCGACGAGTGCATTGCCGAGTACGACTGGGAGCTTAGCAGCGCGCAAGCATCGCTTGGTGACTTGTTCCTGAGTACTGACTATCCGACTGTTAGTGAGCTCACTAACAAATTCGCGTTCCGCCTTTCCTACATCCCATTGCCAGAGGCTGGTGACTTTCGCGTCGATATCGGCAACGAGGGTAACGAGCAGATCAAGGCGCATTACAAGGATTACTACTCGCGTCAACTTACTAATGCCATGAACGATGTATGGCAGCGCACACACAAAGCACTTAGCGCAATGTCAGAGCGCCTCGACTACGCAGGGGCCGAGACCAAGAAAGTGTTCCGTGACTCGTTAGTAGACAACGTAGTTGAGATGATCGATCTACTCGATGTTTGCAACATTACACAGGACAGCCAGATGTCCAAGATCAAGAATGATCTGGATAACGCGTTACGAGGCATTACGCCAGACGCGTTGCGTGAGGACAACTACCTTCGCGCCGAAACCAAACGGGCGGTAGATAGTGCTATCGCTTCACTTCCATCACTTGATATCTAATAACACAACAGGAGAACATGTTATGACAAACGCACAGCAAATGTACGCACTCAACCTCGACCAGATCGCCACAGCCATACGGCATGGCGGCAACAAGCGGACGGTCCTGATACAGGGTCACATGGGCACGGGCAAGAGCTCGTTGCTCAAGACCTTAGCCAAGGAACTTCCCACGCATACCCCGTGCTACTTCGACTGCACGACCAAGGACTTGGGGGATATCAGCATACCCAAACTTGCTACGCTGGATAGCGAGGGTAGCGACTACGTCACGTATGCTACCAACGAGGAGCTTGGCGCGCATATCAATGGGCCGATCATCCTGATGGTTGATGAGTACGGCAAGGCCAACCCCGCTGTTAAGAACTCAATGCTTAGACTTATGCTTGAGCGCAAGATCGGGAGCTACACGCTGCATGAGGACAGCATAGTATTCGCGACCACCAACCTCGGCGCGGAGGGTGTGGGAGACTTGTTACCACCCCACGCACGTAACCGCATGACGGTAAGCACCGCACGTAAACCTGACAACATTGAATGGATAGAATGGGGCTTCAACAATGACATCGACCACAGTGTACTTGGCTGGGCAAAAGATAACCCGCAGCTCTTTGCGTCCTTTGAGGATGTCAAAGACCCGCAAGAAAACCCGTACATCTACCACCCCCGAGATCAGCGGGCAGCGTTTGTCACACCCCGCTCGTTGGAAGCAGCCTCGGACTGGCTCAAGCAGAGATCGCTGTACGACGATCAAACCCTGACATCTTTACTGATGGGTACTATCGGTGATCGCGGGGCGATGGACTTGATGGCCTTCGTCAAGCTCGCCGACCAGCTCCCGTCATTGGAGAGTATCAAGCAAGACCCACTCAGTGCCAAGGTGCCCGACAGTGCCGCAGCCGTGTGTATGGTGGTGTATCGTACACTAGCAAGTCTAGACAAGACTTGGCTCAACTCATGGATGGACTACATGGTGCGGCTCGATAAAGAAGCACAGGGCCTGTTCGCCAATGGGGTACGTAATCCGAAGTATTCCAAGCAGTCAATGGTGATGACCAACAGGAAGTTCACCGACTGGGCCATGCAGAACAACTACATGTTCGCAGCAGACAAGGCGTAACATGTTAGTGAGCTCACTAACAAACGGGGTGCAGTTACACCTGCACCCCACTAACACACAGGAGAACAAGTTATGTTAGCAATGGGAAAGACACTAACGGTAGAGCAGCGGTTATCCAAAGCCGTTGTCGATATCATGGCAAACCCTAAGTATGTCGCGCTTGCTGGTGTGCTTATGATCGGTGATCGCACGGTATGTGATGATGTCCCCACGGCATGTACGAATGGTCGTGATGAGATGTACGGTAGGGAGTTTGTCTCTGACCTCTCTGACTCACAGTTAAGGTTCTTAGTTTTGCATGAGAGCTATCACAAGCTATACAGACATCTCACCACGTGGGAGCATTTATACCGTGAAAACCCTCAACTCGCAAATCAAGCATGCGACTATGTTATCAACTGTAAGATATCCGACGACAACAAGGATGGCTTCGCAGTCATGCCGGAGGGCGGTCTACTGGATGCACGCTTCCGCGGCATGGACAGCGCACAGGTATACACCTTACTGAAAGATGATGAGGAGCAAGGTGACGGTCAGGGCCAAGGTCAAGGTCAAGGCGAGGGCTTCGATGAGCATGACTGGGAGGGCGCGCAATCACTAGACGCTGACGAGCAACGGGAGCTGGCACGTGATCTAGACGAGGCGATACGCAAAGGCGCTTTGATCGCTGGCAAGATGGGGAGCGGTGGTGACCGTGACCTAGAGCAACTACTCAAACCACAGATAGATTGGCGCGAGGTGCTACGAGACTTTATCACTACGTCATGTTCTGGCAGTGACTACTCCACATGGAGACGACCTAACAGGCGTTTCGTCAGTAGCGGATACTACATGCCGAGCGGTATCACCGAACAAGTGGGAGAGCTAGTCGTAGCCATTGACACGTCAGGGTCTATCGGGAGCCGACAGTTGACCGCGTTCCTATCTGAGATCAAGGGCGTGTGTGACACGGTACACCCCGAGCGAGTACGGCTTCTGTACTGGGATACATCAGTGTGTGGTGACGAGACATACGAGAGCAATGAGCTAGACAGTCTAGCGACAAGCACCAAGCCTGTTGGTGGGGGCGGCACCGATGTTACATGTGTGCCAGCGTATATCGCGAAGCACAGCATAAACGCACAAGCAGCGATAGTGTTGACCGATGGGTACGTTGGCGCTTGGGGCACATGGTCGATACCATTGCTATGGTGCATCTTAGACAACGAACGAGCTACGCCTGACAGCGGTAAGGTAGTTCACATAAAAGGGAGGGAGTTATGATAAGCGCGTTAACTTGTTTGGCTGTAGCCGTATACTTCGAGGCTCGTGGGGAGCCGTTGGCTGGACAGCTAGCTGTGGCACAAGTCGTGCTAAACCGAGTAGTCAGTGAGAAGTATCCCGATAACATATGTGATGTTATCACGCAGGGGCCAACGCATGGGGGAGAGCCGGTACTACATATGTGTCAGTTCTCGTTCTACTGTGATGGACGCCCTGAAGACATTACCGATGAGGAAGCGTGGGCCACATCAAAGAACGTCGCTAACGCAGCACTGGTATCACCGCTAGATGTGAGCGATGGAGCTACGCTGTACCACGCAGTAACAGTGTTTCCCGAGTGGAGAAATCGTATGCAGGTAACGGTACGGTTGGGGCAGCACATTTTTTATAAACAGGAGAACTAAAATGCAACCGCGTGTAAACAACTTCGATCAAATCGTCGCACTCTATAATAGTATTAAACCTTTGGTGAGTAAGCACCATAGTTTGGCAGATGACATACGACCCATAGATAAACGTAGCCGCAAGCATGAGCGTGTTGTGGAGATTATACAGGGCAAGAAGTACGCCCTGACTTGTAATCTCTATGGTGACGACCGACCCCCAATAACATGGGAGCGGCTTAATACCGGAGACTTTGTAACAGTAGACACTGAAGCGAGTTATACTCAAACATATAGGCAGCAGTTTCTACACGCGCAGCTTCCAGTAGGGCTATCCTTTATCAACGGGAGCACACATTACATGGGAGCATGGGACGGGCAGCAGGAACACCGCTACTACGCACCGAGAGCAGCCGATAAGAAAGTTTCTCATAAGCCGACCCCGCTTGTGTTTAAGCATACTTCCCCAAGCTCGCCCCCAATGCTGGGGACAGCGTACTACACATGGAGACATGTTTCAGGGAGTTACACCAAGCCGACTGTACGGGTTGACAAAGAAAAAAAGAAAGCTCTGAAGCCCTACACCGACGAGTTTTTCGATTGGCTATGCGCTGTCGGCCCGCTGCTTCCAACCTCATGGAGTGATCTTAGAGCGGAAGTACGTAAGCTACCATTCGGTCAAAGTAAGGTTGAGGAGATCACAAAGATCATACAAGACCCAGAACACGAACTACGTGTGGCTCTCGCGTGTGATTTCATAGATCGGATGCAGAACTTCTCGGTAAAAGCGATTACTACACCAGAACAACTTAAGTCGTTTAGGAGTAGATATAATACATGGGTGAACCACTCTTTTAAATTAGCCACTAAGACTTTGGGAGAATAAAAATGCGAGTACCTACTGACGTGTCACGTTGTTTATCTGGAGAAGCCCCGCTTGTGTCGAGCTTAGCGGAGCAAGACCTAACCTGCTTTTCCGAAGAGCTAGGTCAGTTACTTACGGAGGTTAAGAAGCGGCTTCGTGGGTGTAAGTTTGGGAGACCAACTAACCTGATGCCGTATAGAAGCACGAACACGGCCTACGTATACTACGAAGATTCTCTTCTTGCGCTAGGATGTTTACGGTATGGAGACTACCAGAAAAACGTCGAGGGGGAGGCTAAGTTTGTTGTGGAGTCTCGGACTATATACAACGAGAGGTACGATAGTTATGACAAAGGGTACCACATGGTTTCGTCAAAGAACTTAAAGACGGCGGTCAAGAACGCGTGTACGCAGCTACGCCCGTGGGGTGCGAGTGAACTAGCGACCTACCTGTGGACAAAATTAAGTATACACAGGGAGTGGCGCGAAGGCAGATACGATATAGTGAGCGCTGTTAACACAGCGCGCCGTGCGATAGGGAGTACCGAAACCGTAGTTGCGGAGCTGCTACACCTATACACGGCGGGGCACACTTTCATGGATACTTCTGTAAGGGAGCTAGTAGCTAATTACTCCGATGCCCATAAAGCATGTGAGGAAGATAGGCAGGAGAGACAGCACGGTATCGCGTTTGTATACGGCAAAGAAGACGCGGTATCTGTTGTGCATAAAGCTAGCGCGGACGTTGACCCCTATGTCCGTAACGACTTTACAGGTAATTTAGCTACATACAACCACGCAGAATTACCCGAGGACATAAGCGGGCGCGTGGCGGCTCTGAGCATGTGTGAGTCTGGCGCGTTTGTAGATAAAGTAGGGTTTCGGGTAGCGGAGAATTGCTTCTATGTATACACAGACTAAACAAAACGACAGCCTTTACCGGCTAAAGATAAACAAAGCAACAAAACAAGTTAGTGTGTTACGTATTGCTATGGAATCTCTTGACGATGAGTGTAACACACTATACGATACTGTTGACTCGTTGCCAAATTGGCTACAGGAGGGGGTCGCTATTCTATCAATGACAAGCGCTGAGCCCCCCACCCAAGAAGTCATCGGTATCGGTAGGAGGATCGACGAAGATACTTACTGGCTGTACGAGCCAGACGGAGAACTGGTATCAACAAATACCTAAAGGGAGAAAATTATGACACCGGAAGCTAAAGTAAAACGTGTTGTTACAAAACAACTAAAGGAGATGGGAGCCTACTACTTCTTCCCCGCAACGGGCGGGTATGGTCGAAGCGGGGTACCGGATATCGTAGGATGCTGGGAGGGTTTTTTCTTTGCGATTGAGTGTAAAGCTGGACGGAACAAGCCTACCCCTTTGCAGGAACGTAACCTCGCAGAGATACTCGAAGCCGGAGGCGCTCAGCTAGTAGCTAACGAAGACAATGCGGCTGGCGTTACTAAGTGGCTAGAGGGCTGGAAACGAAAGCGCCAATTACCCGAATGGTATCGTTCCGTAGTAGATGTTACAGAGGGAGAATAACCATGCACAATTCAATCAGGCTCGCACTTAAACGAAGTCTCAGACAACCCATAGTAAAGCCCCTTCAAGAAGAGTTGGAGCAGCGTTGGGATGTTGTTGGGGAAGTTTTTGACGTGGGTGAGGTATGCACAGATGGTTGCGAGTGGTATCGTAGGGAAGAGTGTCATTTGCTGGAGACTGCCCGTACTGATCCCGAGTGGTGCCCCGCATACGAAGATCAACTTAGACTAATGGAGGGCGAGTGATGTCGCGTAAAAATGAAGCACCTTCGAGCAGGTACATGGGCGGCTATGTAAGCGCTGTTTCAGAGTATGGTGAGCATAAGTTTGACCTAGACGAAGTAATATATGACTTACAAACACACCCGACCGGAAATGAAGAGCAGCAAGGATACTTAGACGCGCTGCTGTCCATAAGAAGATATGGTGTGCCCGTCAACATTGTAGACAATATCGCTTACGTCGGGTGGCAAATGGGCAAACTTCAAGGCTCTGATACTTTCTTTTATTCTTTGGCAAACCGTGTAGAGGGAGAACAAAATGACTTATTGTGAAATTCTTAAAAGCCGAATCCAAGCTGGGGAAATAGACACGCTGGACGCCGTTGAGTGGCTGCAAGTTCACGGGTTGACAGTAACAAAGGCGCTGGCTTTGTTAGGAGGCGACGATGAATAAATTATTGTTTAGCGCAGGGGCACTAACATTTGCAGTGCTTGCTTGGATGACGATCTACGACGGGATCAACCGCCACATGATTGAACATCAAGAGTGTGGATACAAATATTGCAAAGCGGAGGAAAAGTAGATGCCGATTGGATATCACAGAAGCGGCAAACCCCAAGTATGGAATGGGTCTGGCATGGCATCGCTAACGCCTGAGCAAAGGTCAAAGGCAATGGAAGCCGCATCAAAACGTGCTAGGGCGTATAATAACGGCTGGCCCCCCAGTGTGCAGAAGGAGGGGGTACCCCATACATACCACTTAGCCACTATAGAATGGGATAGGCGGATAAAAGCGGCTAGACAAAAAAAGGAGGGTAAAAATGAACATAGTTAATATAGTTGACGAGCTACGCAAAGAACAGGGCTTGAAATGGCGTCACCTAGCCGAAAAGGCCAACGTCTCAGAACCCTGCTTATTTAATTGGCGGCGCGGCATTAGCGCACCGACGCTCTCACGGGTGGAGATGGTGCTCGACGCACTCGGCTACGAGATCGAAGTGGTACTAAAGCAATGATGTGTGAATTTTGCGGAGGCACAGGCATTTGGGATGGGGACGTTGAGACAATTAACGGGCCGATGGCTGTGCAGCACCCTTGCTCAGAGTGTAATGGAACTGGAATCGCAGACTGCTGTAATGGCATGACCGCTGAACAAGTTATTGATTACGATAATAAGGACACGGATAAATGACATGGTTTTGGACATCAAACTTTGTACACCTTGTGCGGCGCGTGACAGGCCGCTTCGACAGTTGGCTGTGGTCAAAACAGACAGCAGCTATACAGGGCCGGAGAACGTCTACGCGGTCTACAGTAGAATAATTAGTCAATACAAACAAAATACAGGAGATACAAATGGTACTAATAAACTGGCTATATAGCCTTTTTGTGGCAAAGCTAGCTTGCTCCAATGCCGTAGAAGAGCGGCATAACTTGTTAAATGCCCTCGACAAATCATCTACAAAACGAGCGCGCCGGTTGCCTGACAGCACCCACACGGACAAGAACTCAGATAGCGCGGGGGATAAGTAACATGAAGAATACTCCCGAACAGCTAGAGCTTCCCTTTGATCCCCCACTAGAAGTCGTTTCAGCGCGTGCAAAGGTGCTTAGAACCGCAGAAGGCTACATAACTAAAGATCGAGCCAATACTCATGGGGACATGGAAGCTAATTTTACTTGTGTAGCTGAGTACTGGACGACTCATATAGGGCATACAGTTACCGCCGTCGATGTAGCGGTGATGATGTCTTTACTTAAACTCGCTCGTATCAAGAGCAACGCAGGTAATTTAGACAACTGGGTTGATGGGTGCGGTTACTTGGCTTGTGGTGGCGAGTTAACAAGTAAGGAGGCATAGCTGTGGACCTCATAACAATAGATTTTGAGACGTACTACGCTAAAGATTTCTCATTATCCAAGATGACAACAGAAGAGTACATACGTGACCCTAGGTTTCAAGTAATCGGGGTCAGTGTGAAAGTTAACAACGGACCAACGGAGTGGGCTAGTGGGACACATGAAGAAATTAAGACCTATTTACAAACATTCAACTGGGACGAGGCTATGTTACTCGCTCACAATACTATGTTTGATGGTGCCATTGCTGCTTGGCGCTATAATATTTTTCCTCGGGCTTATACCGATACTCTGTGTATCGCCCGTGCTGTACACGGGGTGGAAGTTAGTGGAAGTCTCAAAGCACTTGTCGAAAGATATGATCTCGGAGCTAAAGGAACAGAAGTTATCCAAGCCCTTGGTAAACGTAGAGAAGACTTCTCCCCCACCGAATTAGCTCGATACGGAGACTACTGCATCAACGATGTTAACCTAACCTACGAGTTGTTTCGAGTACTGGGGGTAGGGTATCCGCGTAAGGAGTTAAAGCTAATAGACTTAACCTTACGTATGTTCATTGACCCCATACTTGACTTGGATTTGGGGCTGCTTGAACAACATTTAGAAAACGCAAAGTCGGCTAAAGAAGACCTACTAACATCTTCTGGGGTAACTAAAGAAGACCTTATGAGCAACCCTAAGTTTGCTGAAGTATTGAAGTCGTTGGGGGTGGTGCCGCCTACTAAAATTAGTCTACGTACAGGGAAAGAGGCTTTTGCTTTCGCCAAATCAGACGAAGATTTTAAAGCGTTACTAGACCACGAAGATGTACGGGTACAGGCAGCGGTAACTGCACGGCTAGGGATAAAGAGTACGCTAGAAGAGACCCGGACCCAACGGTTTATCGATATCTCTAAACGAGGGCTGCTGCCGGTTCCGGTCAGATACTACGCGGCGCACACAGGTAGGTGGGGTGGGGATGATAAGATTAACCTACAAAACCTGCCGTCCCGTGGCCCTAACGGTAAGGTGTTAAAGCGCAGTATCATTGCACCTGAAGGGTACTCTTTAGTTGAGGCTGACTCAGCGCAGATCGAGGCTAGAGTTCTGGCGTGGCTAGCAGGTCAGGAAGACCTTGTTACCGCGTTCACGAACAAAGAAGACGTTTATAAAAAGATGGCCTCTCGAATTTATGGTGTCGCAGAGGAAGAAGTTACTAAGGCTCACCGCGCCGTAGGAAAAACTACCATACTGGGTGCCGGATACGGCATGGGGGCAGTACGTTTTAAAGAGCAGCTCAAGACCGTTGGGGTTGATATGGAGTTGGAGGAAGCTAGGCGCGTAATAAATGTATACAGGACAGCGAACGACAAAATACACACGCTATGGCGTGATGCGCAGAATACTATAACTAACTTATCTCGCGGGGACGCTGTTTACTTTGGGGTGGATAACTTCGTAAAAGTTTCTTCTGAAGAAAGCGCGCTGATATTACCTTCTGGCTTGCTCTTAAGATATAACGACTTACAGGCTGAGCAAACTGATAAAGGGTTTGAATACACATACCAAACTAGACGAGGCCGAACCCGAATCTATGGTGGGAAGGTAGTCGAGAATGTGTGTCAAGCTATCGCACGGTGCATAATCGGTGACCAGATGTTGGATATCGCTAAGAAGTACCGTGTTGTTTTAACTGTACACGACTCTATTATGTGCTGTGTACCAGACGAAGATGTTGAAGAAGCGCAGGCTTACGTTGAACATTGTATGTCTATAACCCCCGACTGGGCAGTGGGCCTACCAATTAGCTGTGAGTCTGGGGTTGGAAAATCTTATGGAGAGTGTGAATGACATGAGTATTACCCCGTGGTCTTTCAGTAAAATCAAAGCCTTTGAGCAGTGCCCTAAGCAGTTCTACCACATGAAGATTGCTAAGGAGTATGTAGAGAAAGAGACTGAGGCGATGCTGTATGGGACGTTGTTCCACGAAGCCGCGGAGAATTTTATTAAAGATGATACCCCTATACCAGAAAAGTTTCGGTTCGCAGAGAAGGCGCTAATAAACCTTCGAGACAGGCCCGGTAAGAAGTTATGTGAGTACAAGTTAGGGCTTACCGAGAACCTAGACCCCTGCGGATTTTTTGACGACGACGTTTGGTTTCGTGGTATCGCAGACCTTATTATTCTAGATGGGGATACTGCATGGGTGGTAGACTACAAGACTGGTAAGTCTGCACGGTACGCGGATAAAGGGCAGTTAGAGTTGATGGCGCTGGCTACGTTCAAGCACTTCCCTGAAATAAAAGTTGTTAAGGGGGGATTGTTCTTCGTAGTGGCTAAGGCGCTAATAAAAGATCGCTATGAAGTGTCGATTGCCCCTATATTATGGAACAAATGGCTAGCGGATTATGCTAGAATGAAAAAAGCGTTAGAGAAAAATGTATGGAACCCTCGCCCCAGTGGGCTGTGCCGTAGGCATTGCGCGGTTCTTGAATGTGCACACAACGGGAGAAGTTGATGACCTATAAGAAAACCGGCGCGGGTAAGAAACGCCCATACAAAGCCGAATATAAAAAACAAGTTGCGCGTGGCGAACATGCTGACCGCATGGAGCGGCAGCGGGCACGTAGGAAAGTAGATAAGACCGGCGTGGATAAGAATAAAAACGGCAAAGCAGACAAGCGTGAGGGCAAAGATATCAGCCATAACAAGATGCTATCCAAGGGGGGCACCAACAAAGACGGTTACCGGATAGAGAGCGCTAGCAAAAACAGAAGTCGCAATGGGAAGAAGCCTCGCAAAACTACGTAGTAGTGGGGCGTACAACAGGAGAACTAACATGGAGATCGTCGATAACAAGGCGGTGTTACTGAAGCTGCGTAACCCGCAGAAAGTAACTACGGTATTACCTAACAGCAAAGACGTTGGCGGTAACACAGTATTAGTTAAGTGGGGCGTTGACGAAGCCCTCAAACTAAAAAGTATGGATATAGATATCCCTGCCCCTATAACGGGTAAGTATGATTGGCCCGGAAAATATAAACCTTTTGGCCACCAGCGAACTACCTCTGCGTTCCTTACTATGAATAGGCGTGCCTTTTGCTTTAACGAGCAAGGCACAGGGAAAACAGCTAGCGCCATATGGGCGTCTGATTTCTTACTTAAGCAGGGGGTTATTAACCGCGTATTGGTTATATGCCCGCTATCTATCATGGACTCTGCATGGCGTGCAGACTTATTTAGTTTTGCCATGCACCGTAGCGTTGACATCGCGTATGGGGCTCCCGCCAAACGACGTAAGATACTAGATAACAACGCTGACTACGTAGTAATAAACTACGACGGGGTTGAAATTGTAGCGGATGATATCGCAGCGGGTAATTTTGACCTTATAATTGTAGATGAAGCTACGCACTATAAGAACGTACAGACACGGCGTTGGAAATCTCTCCGTAAATTACTTAAAGACGACACATGGCTGTGGATGATGACGGGTACTCCTGCTGCCCAAAGCCCTTTGGATGCGTACGGTATAGCCAAACTAATAAATCCTACCGCCGTCCCTAAGTTCTTTGGCTCTTTCCGAGACCAAGTTATGTACAAAATTAGTAGGTTTAAGTGGGAGGTTAGGGATAACGCAACCGACACGGTGTACCGTGTACTACAACCTGCTATACGGTTTACAAAAGACGAGTGCCTAGACCTGCCAGAGATGGTCTACACTAAGCGTAACGTAGAGCTTACTCCGCAGCAAAAGAAGTACTACAAAGAACTTAAGACACGTATGGTTATGCAAGCTGCTGGGGAAGAAGTTACCGCAGTAAACGCTGCTGTAAACATGAACAAACTCCTACAAATATCTGCTGGTGCAGTCTACACCGACAACGGAGAGGCACTAGAGTTTGATATTAAGCACCGATACAAAGTGCTTATGGAGTCTATACAAGAAACCAGTTCTAAGGTGTTATTGTTCGTACCGTTTAAACACACTATAGGTATCCTCTCGGAGAAGCTGACGGCAGACGGGGTTTCTAACGAGGTAATCCAAGGTGACGTACCGGTACACAAACGAACAGCGATATTTAAAGCGTTCCAAGAACAAGATAGCCCTAAAGTGTTGGTTATCCAGCCCGCCGCTGCCTCTCATGGGGTTACATTAACCGCTGCAAACACGGTGGTTTGGTGGGCACCTACTAGCTCACTGGAGACTTACGCTCAAGCCAACGCCCGAATCCACAGGTCGGGGCAGAAGAACAAGTGTACGGTAGTCCAACTACAAGGGTCACCTGTAGAGCAACACGTTTACAGGCTTCTTGACAACAGAATAGACGTACACACAAAAATGATAGACTTATACAAAGAATTGCTTGACTAGATAAGAATAGCCCATTATAATCCACTTCTTGTACTAAAACAGGAGGTTTTACTAATGGACGACGAACAAGACCTAAGCACGTTAACTAAAGTGTACATAAAAATACGCGACAAACGTGCGGATTTAACTGCAAAGTTTAAGGAAGAAGACGAAGCTCTTAGGGAGCAGCAAGATAAAGTAAAAGCTAGCCTACTTGCTCACTGCAAAGCTCATGGTGTGGATAGCGTTAGAACTTCTGAAGGGATGTTTTACCGCAGTTTAAAGCGCCGCTACTGGACCAGTGACTGGGAGTCTATGCACAACTTTATTCTTGAACATGCAGCCCCTGAGTTCTTGGAGAAGCGACTAAACCAGACTGCTGTTAAGCAGTTCTTAGAAGAGTACCCCGAGGTTCTACCGCCGGGGTTAAACGTAGAATCTGAATACACTGTATCAGTTAGGAGAAAATAGTTATGAGCGACCCATACGTGCCTATCGAAGATATCGCTAAACATCTCTCCGTATCGCCCTCAACAATTCGGGGGTGGGTACGTAGGGGTAAAATCCCACCGAGTACATTTATTAAAGTGGGGAATACATACCGGTTTAGTATAGCAGATGTTGTTTCTGCACTGCGAACGCCGGTAGAACCTACGCCCGTAGAAGTTACGGTTGTAGCCGAAGAGCTGGCAATGCCCGACGAACCATCGGTAATTGCTTTTGATGTAAACGAAGATGAAGACTTATAGGAGAACTAAACATGTCTGACCTTACCCTTTTTGAAGGTAACGCACTAGCTAACAGCGATTTATTCAAGTCGTTGCAGTCTACAACTAATAACCTACTTGGTGGTTCTGGTGGCGGTATGCGCCGCATTAGTATCCGCGGTCGTAGGTTTAGGGAGATTGTAGGCAGCGAACAGATTTCTGTTAGCAAATCTGACAGCATGAATATCGTAATCATTAACGCGGCTAAGATTTCTCGTACTTACTATGACGCCGTGTATGATCCAGATAAACCTGCTACTCCCCACTGCTGGTCCGCAGACACACAAACACCTTCTCCTGATGTGCCGGAAGATCAGCGCATGGCTGCACGGTGCATGGACTGCCCTATGAACGTGAAAGGTTCTGGGCAAGGAGAGAGCCGCGCTTGTCGTTATTCACAACGAGTTGCGGTGGCTTTAGAGAACAGCCTAGATAAAATTTACCAGCTACAACTCCCAGCGACTAGCGTGTTTGGGGACGGGAAAGATGGTAAGATGCCTATGCAAGCCTACGCTCGTTTCTTGAACGCGCACAATACACCCCCCATTGCTGTTGTAACCGAGATGTATTTCGACGAAGATAGCGATGGCCCTAAACTATTCTTTAAACCACTACGGCCTCTTTCTGAGGAAGAGTTAAAAGAAGCGGCAGTATTACTAGATGACCCAGATACCGCTCGGGTGCTTACAATGTCTGTGGCTAAACCAAAAGAAGATGTCAGTGCTCCTGCCGCCTTAGAGAAACCAGCGCCAGCAGCTAAACCGAAAGAAGCTAAGAAAGAGGTTAAAGCAGAAGAACCTACAGAAGAGCCGACTAAAGTCGCTAAGAAATCAGATAGCGGCTCTAAAGATGCTGATCCCGACTTAAATGCTATAGTAGATGCTTGGGATGATGACTAACATACTATAGCACCATGCCGCGATCACTTAGGTGGTCGCGGCTATTCTCGGGAGGTAATAATGAAAACAGAAACATTTTTAGAAAAGGTGCTATCGGGAGACGGGTACTACTGCATGTTTGCGTCTAGGTCTTCAGACAGTAAACGCGTACAAAAATTCTACACCTCGATAAGCGCTGTTTTAGATGCCGCGCATACCCTCGACGCTGACGGGTATGACGCTTACTTCGCCCTATCTACTTTTGAAGAGGATAACTCTCGTAAGGTAGACAACGCTAAACAACTAAAGTCTTTCTTTCTCGACCTAGATTGTGGCGTAACAAAGGACTACCCCGACCAAAACACTGCGCTTTCAGCGCTGAGACAGTTCTGCACGGTGACCAAGTTACCGAAACCACTAATAGTAAACTCAGGTCGAGGGGTACATGCGTACTGGCTGTTAGACGAGGCAGTCGGTAAAGACGATTGGGTACCTATAGCAGAAAGACTCAAGCGTTTATGCGCACAGCATAACTTGTTTGCAGACCCCGCAGTAACTTCTGACGCCGCACGGGTGCTTCGTATACCGGGTACTCATAACCACAAAGGAGACCCGCCCCATAGCGTAGGCTATTTCGGCGACGTAGGGGCGATTAAGCCTATTAGTTTAGAGAGGTTCTCTGGGTGCTTAGGCATAGACATCGCGCCCCCACCTAGCAAATATATACCTAGCGGGGCTAGCGCTGTTATGGACGCCCTTATGGGGAACAAGACTAGCGTGTTCAAAGACATTCTAGATAAGACCTTACGCGGCGCAGGGTGCGCTCAACTAGGCAACCTCATACGCAACCAAGCTGAAGTGCCTGAGCCTTTGTGGAGGGCGGGCTTGTCTATCGCAAAGTTCTGCGAAGACGGAGATAAAGCTGCACGTGCTATATCTCGTAACCACCCCGACTATAACCAGTACGAAACAGCTAAGAAGATGGACTTTATTAAAGGTCCGTACCGGTGTGCTACCTTCGATGAGTACGCGCCGGAGGTGTGCACGTCATGCCCACATTGGGGGAAGATAAAGTCTCCTATCGTACTAGGGGGAAAGATTCGGGAGGCTTCAGAAGAAGATAACATAGTAGTGGAGGCTCCGGCACTATCTCTCCCTAATAACCCAACTAGTACTTACGTCATTCCTAAGTACCCATACCCATACTTTAGAGGGGCTAACGGTGGGGTTTACACGCGTATAACGCAGCCCGAAGGGGAAGTAGAAGAGGTTTTGGTGTACCACCACGATTTATATGTGGTCCGCCGGATAAACGACCCCGAAACTGGCGAGGCAGTAGTGATGCGCCTACATATGCCACATGACGGGGTAAAAGAATTTACGGTGCCTATGGGGATTGTCACATCTAGGGACGAGTTTAGGAAAGCCCTTAACCGAGTAGGTGTAGCCGTAGTAAAAGTAGAACCACTGATGGGGTATACAATGGACTGGATAAAAGAATTACACTCGTCGGTCGCTGCAAATGAAGCGCGCAAGCAGTTTGGCTGGACTGATGATACTATGAGCGCGTTTGTATTAGGTAACCAAGAGATATTAGCAGACAAGATAGAGTTTAACCCGCCGTCTTCGCAGACTGGAGGTTTGTTCGCTTCGTTTGAGCCGAAGGGTACGTTCGAGGCATGGAAAGAAACGATTAATTTTTACAATAGGGACGGATTTGAGCTGCATCAATACATGGTCGGCACAGGATTCGGCTCGGCTTTAATGAAGTTATCCGCCATTAGCTGCGCGGCTATGCACGTGTACAGCAAAGATTCTGGTGTAGGTAAGACGACTGCTATACTGGCGGGGATGTCTATATGGGGTGACCCCAAAGAGTTAGTCATGTTTGAGAAAGATACACATAACACTAAGATGCACAGAGGAGAAGTATACCATAACTTGCCTCTGTACATAGATGAGGTCACAAACAGCCGCCCGAAAGAGCTTAGTGATTTTGCTTACCAAGTGACCGGAGGTAGGCAGCGGGCGCGTATGCACGGCAGCACAAACGCAGAACGATATCGTGGCGAGCCGTGGCAGTTCTTGTCGGTAACTACAGGTAACCTCAGCGTCATAGAAAAGATAAGTCTCTATAAATCTCTGCCGAAAGCGGAAGCACAGAGGGTGCTAGAAGTGAAGGCCGATAGACTGTTTAAAAAATCTCAAGACAAAGCAGAGACAGACGCATTCTCTAAAGCGTTAGAAGCTAACTACGGACATGCGGGGCCAGTATTCGTACAGCACGTCATGGCAAACTTAGACGCGGTGAAGAGAATTACCGCTGAGGTCCAAGCAAAAGTTGACGCGGGCGCACAGTTGACCTCTGAAAACAGGTTCTGGTCTGCGCACGTAACCCACACATTGACCGGACTCATATTTGCCAAGAAGCTAGGGCTTGTAGACTACGACATAGCAAAGATTTTTAAGTTCGCTATCCAGATGCTTAAACTAAATCTAAACGCCGCTTCGGATATGTCCACTACCGCCCAAGAGGTGCTTAACGATTATATAAACGAGCATTGGAATAATGTGCTGTGGATCAAAAGCACGGATGACCTACGTAAAGGTGAGTCTGGAGCGCTCGATTCGTTGATTGTGCCGGAAGCACTCCCACGGGGCCAGCTAGTTGCTCGGTACGAGACAGACATTAAACGGGCTTACTTGATACCGAAACCGTTTCGAGCATGGTGCGCTGAGCAGCAGATAAACTATGGCTCTGTTGTACAAGATTTGATGAAGGAGATGGGCGCTAAGAAACGGAAGATGCGTCTTAGCAAAGGCACACACATGCAGTTGCCTCCAACAGAAGTTCTTATGGTAGATTGCTCAATAGAGGCTTTAGATGACGCAGGGGATACTAAAGAAGGGAAATCTTAACCCTGACGGTATACGCATTGTAGTGCCTTGGGATAGGTTTGCAGTGGGTGCGTCAGTGTTTATACCGTGCATTAACACGAGTTTAGCCTGTGAGCAGGTCAAAAAGACCACAAAACAACTAAATATTGTGGTTAATACGCATGTAACTGTATGTGATAGTAAATTAGGGGTTCGCGTGTGGCGACTGGTATGATAGGTTTTTTATGGCAGACCTCCCTCTGCTACTGATGTACCTCCCTTGATGTCAGTTCTCCTGTATTAGCCCCCGCTTCGGCGGGGGCTATTTTTTAAAATCCCCGGTCGTACTCAGCTATTGAATCTATAGCAAGTTGCCGATAGTTTTTACTCAAGGTAACACCGTTGACCATTAGAGCTGAAGTGCGCATGTGCCCCTTCAGAGACTTTTTAACTGAGTCATAGCCTATAGCCGCATTGGGGTGCCGAGCGTTAAACTTTCTTATCTCTGCCATCACGTCTTTGCTACCACTGCCCATACGAATGTCTACATATAACCGACGCAGTAGTTTAGTGCGTTTTTTATTTGTGGTACGGTCAATACGCTTACTGGCTTGGCTCTGCTCTTGCTTCAATGTGTACTCAGTTGGCGGGAACCCCAGCATCTGCGCAAGCAAGCCTCCAGTCGTTACATCTTCTACGATAGGATCACCCCGCCGCGTTAGGATGCCGTCCTCTCTCGCGTACCTACCGATACCCGGAATACCTTTGGCGACGTTACGGAACGCCGCCGGTAGCATACCTTCTACGCCGCGTATCGTATCTCCGTCCTCACTCATAACTTCTGTGAGCCCACGTTTGAACTGTGTTGCTATGCTCCATGCAGGCCCGCCCATAATCTCCAAGATTTTATCTGCGTCAGAGGCGTCAGTGTTATAAGGATTATCTCGGTATAGTAAGTTTGATAGACCTATACGTGAGGCTACATCTGTGCCTGTGAGGGCGTTTACCGGACCTTTGTAGGCTAATTCGCCGATATGTTTACGTAATATAGTCTCTGCGTCGTCCTCATCCTCATCTAAGAACAAGTTAGCTAGCATTAGCGCCGCGCCTACAAGCGGCATACCCTGCACACCAGCCAGCAGCGCCGAAGAAAGTAGCACCCCAAAGAATTGCTCTCTAGCTATCCTAATCTCTTCTGGTGTGTGCTTATTACTAGTCTTCATATTGTTTAAGGCTATAGCACCAGTTTTAAACAACGTGTAGTACATCTGTGTCCCGTAAGATTTATACATCCAAGCGACACGCCCGATACCTGTCTGAGCAATTTGACCTGTGGTTGTTAGTGAAGCTCCACCGTTCATCTCTGTGGTCATGTATATAGCTTCTTCCGCTGCACGCTCCATAGCCGCGGCGTCGATAGTTGTGCCTTCTTTCTGCATGCGTTGTAGTTCGAGATCGTATGAAGATATTAAGGCTACTTGTCTGTTGTACCGCTCTATTGAGTGAAACGCGAAGGCACCCCACCCGTTAGCCGTATCCCACAGGCTTCTATCTCGTCCAGTAGTATCATCAATATTCAACGTGTCATAGAACAGCGAACGACTCAGCAGCCCTCGCGACCCAGCTATTTCTACGAGAGGCTTTAAACGCTCCAACAGTTCAACTTTATCTGCGTCGAGGTCCATATCTTTTCGAAGTACAAACTCCCCTTTATTGTTGTACTCATAATAGTTGTCTATAGAAGGAGTGCCGTTAGCATCTACGTTGTCCTGCTCCTGATCGACGCGAGATAGCTTACGGGTCGTACCGCTACTTCCGATGACGGCTGTCGCGCCCCATATTGCCTTCGAAGCTGCCGACCCCCCAAGAGCCTTTCTGTATTTACCATTAAGCATAGGCATAAAGATAAGGGGCACCTGCGAGGCGTTGACGATTGCAGAAGATATATTGAACCCAATAGTGCCCATAAACGCGAGGCGGTTAGCTTGTGCAGCCGCACGGTTAACTAAATCAGTTGGTGGGTTACGGGCGAAGTTTGCCCTCTCCTTTAACGTCTCTAATACCTGTTTAGAAGCTGCCAACTCGGACTCGTTGTATACCCCTGTTTCTTTGTTTCTATTCCACGCCTCTTCTAGTTTTCTTTCCGCAGCAATTATTGCTTTACTAGACTTAAGCTGCGCAACTTTCCGATTTAGGTTATACGCTTTATCTCGGAACGCCCCAAAAGCATCTTGATCGAATCCAGCGACATCTCCACGCCCTTGCATGGCCCTAGTAACGGCGGTCTCTGGGAGCGCTTGCAGATACAACTGCATGAGCTGCTCTCGTTTTTCCGCGTACTCGGTTTCTAGAAGGGCTTCTTCCTCCTTAGTACCACCTTTTGGGGGCTTTAGTATCTGTAGTACATCTTCCATAAACTCGTTCGACGGAGCCCCTTTTATAGTAAGCTCTTTTATTGTGTCGTAGGGTACCGGACCAACTACAACTCTAGAGTCGTTCTTTAACTCTGCTATCCGCGCCTTTCTTTTATCCATTGTCATAAGCGCTTCGTACACTACTTCGGTAGTTTCACCTACCTTCGCTTCGTATCTTATCCAGTACTTACCTTCACGGGTAAGGGGGAAATAAGGGTCTATTGTGTTTTTGTTAAACATACCAGAAAGCACAGAGGCTTTAAGTTTTTTACGCTGTTCTGGGTCGCTAACTAGAGAATCGATTGTCCCGTCTATGGTTTCTCTCATGTCTTCGTATATGGCCTTATACGCATCGCGCATCTCTTTATATATAGCTTGCCCGCCAGATTCTTTAAGTTTTGTCCACTCGCCTTTCTTACCATTCATAGACTCCCATACTTCTAGCTTCTCGGGGTCGTCTTTATAGATATCTTTATTTTTGCTAGGGTCTACCCGCGCTACCGTACTGCGGTAAACTACGCTATCAAATGTTTCTTTTAGCGTAGGGTGATTTTTAACCCACTTTGTAAACGTAATTAACGTGCCGTCTACTCGCTCGTCTGCTTTGCTAAGTAGCCCCGCCTGCTCTTCTATAACTTCTTGAAGCTCGCGTGCCGGTACCTCCATCTTATACTTACCAGCGATATCACGGACTGCTTGCAGAGGTAGCGTGTACAGAAGCGTAAAGTTAGCCGCAGCGGGGGCTTTTTGGATAAACTCTACAACGTTTTCTACAAAGGTCGGTTTATCTTGTGTAGCAGATTTTACCCTGCTTTTTACTTCATATATCATACCATCAATGGCACCAGATGTTGATAAGTACATCTCTCCCGCATCGCGTGAGTCCGGGGCTGGCGCTAGCATAGCCTCAATAAGTGTGTCTGTGTTGTTTAGCGCGGACCCTAAAGGTCTAGTTTGCATACCTAACTTACGGCGTACAAAATTACCGATAGTATTAAAGAACCGCGTTAGCGCTGAGATCGGCGCGCCTGTAGGGTATATTCTTGCAAGCTCTCTTTGGAACTCG
>Ga0115572_10000507_pt1 | contig 32728 bp, 26 predicted proteins | sample COGITO_mtgs_1206_FD_88681 | JGI IMG/M metagenome (GOLD analysis project Ga0115572, IMG submission 88681) | Pelagic marine microbial communities from North Sea - COGITO_mtgs_120607 | ecosystem: Environmental > Aquatic > Marine > Epipelagic | place: Germany:Helgoland, sampling site Kabeltonne... | reverse complement strand
GACAATGCAGGCGGTCGCAACGGCGGCGGGGCTGGCAAAAGGAACGCTCTATCTATATTTCACCAGCCGCGAGTCACTTGTTCTTGCGGTTCATGGCCGGTTGTTTGATCGCTGGATTGACCGGTTTGCCGTTTATCAGCCTGAATTAACAGGTTTTGACGGATTTTGCCGTGATTTCGCGCGGCATTATGCTGATGATCCTTTGTTCCTGCAATTGGCCGGTTTTGCCACTGCATTGCTTGAACCGCAGCTTGACCGCGAGACCTATATCAAAAGCAAACGCGGAATGGCGCGGCGGGTCAAACGGCTTGCAGGATTAGTATGCCAACAATTCTCCATCGTGCCGACAGCGGCGCAAAAGCTTATTTGGGGATTTTTGACGATTGCTGGTGGCACCGCGCAAATGACCGTTCGTCCAACTGTCAGCGAAGCAGATCTGCCCGATGATGTTATTGCTTTTACCGTTCTGGCAAATTTTGAAACCGTTTTCGTGAATGCCGCCGCCCCGCTTGGGGGCAATCTCATGTCACGTTCGTGATACCGGACCGTTTGTGATGCTAGGTCGTTCGTGATGCAACGCATGGCAGGTGAATTCGTTTGAACCTTGGCCAGCAACGCGCGCATGATGCGGCGGCTTTTGAGACGCATAAACAGGCAAGCGATCACATTGAGTTCAATGAGGCAACCGGCGGGATGAGCACTGCAAAATCGGTTCGCTTGCTGCAAAAAATCAACCATTGATAAAAAGCGTGATACGGCGTCAATGATGCCTGTAAATACGCGACTTACGATCATCACAAATTGCGCTGATGGGCGCGATGAATAGGGCTGTTTTGCCGCCTATATTTTTCAGGGCTTCAAATTTCCATTAGAATGTCGTTATATACAGGTCAGGCATGTGCTTTTACACAATGCCAAAGCATCTTGTTTGGATTTGGTTTATGCGATTTTGGGTTCATCTATCATTGGCTTTACTGGTTCTGCTGTTGGGCTATGGCATGCAGCCAGCATTTGCCGGTGGCAAAACCTATCAGGGAAGTGAATCATCGGCGCATTGCACCTTATGGTCGAATAAAAGGCTGAAATGGCCGCAGACAATCCTTGGGCGCGAAAAGGCCGAATGCCGTCGCCGTGCGGTTGATAGCTCGGCCAGCAATACCCAATGTCGGCTTTTGCGGACTTATATCGACGCTGAAAGTGGCGAACGGATTTGTATCTATAAACGACATGGAACCGGCCTTGATCAGCTAACGCTTAGCATGTCGGCATTTTTAAACTGTCAGACTGATTTCATGTGCAAGCGCACGGCAAAGTAATCTTTTGCGATGATTAGCCAAAAACGTGTTTTTGAGATTATTGAAAAGGGGCAAGCCGACGACCGTGCAAGCCGCTATTGCGATCTATTTCTGTTTGCGCTGATTGTATTGAATTTGCTGGCTGTTTGTCTGGAAACGATCGACAGTCTTCATGCGCAATATCGCGTCATTTTCACCACCATTGAGCTGGTTTCGGTGCTGATCTTTTTGGTTGAATATGCGCTGCGGATTTGGTCATGCGCTGCCGCGCCTGATGGCAAGCATAAAGGCGCGGCTGCCAAACGCTTTGGCTATATTTTCAGCTTTACCGGCATTATTGATTTGCTGGCGATCCTGCCAAGCATCATTCCGCTTCTTCTTGGCGGGGTTGATTTGCGCTGGCTTCGTATTTTGCGGCTGATGCGTCTGTTGAAATTTTCGCATTATTCATCTGCGCTTGAAGATTTGATTTCGGCTGTTCGCCATGAAAGCCGGTCATTTGCCGCGACCTTGTATCTTTTGGTACTGGCTTTGCTGATTTCCAGCGCGTTGATCTATGTTGCCGAACAGGATGTCCAGCCCGAACATTTTGGGTCAATCCCGCAGGCCATGTGGTGGACGGTTGTTACTCTGACAACGGTTGGTTATGGCGATATTGTGCCGCATACGGTTGCGGGTAAATTTATCGCCACCCTGACCGCACTGATGGGAGTTTGTGTTGTTGCGCTATTAACCGGCATTGTTGCCACTGGTTTTACCAATCAGGTGGCAATGCGGCGACACCGGCTTGAGGCAGAAATTTCATCGGCGTTAAGTGACGGGGTTATCACCAGCGATGAGCGCAAAAAGATTGATGATTTACGTCAGCGTTTAAATATCACCGAAGAAGATGCGATGGCGATCATTGGCTATTTGCAACGCAAAAACGATCAAAAATAACCCTTCCTGCTTGCGCCGAAGATCAAGCCGCAGGATTTGGCGGCGGCGGTGGTGTGGCTTTGCGTGATTTTCGACCGCGCGATTTTGATGATGCCAGATAATCTTGCCATTCTTGATGTTTTTCCAGATCGGACAGATGCACATCAAGCGCCGAATTGGCAATTTGAATTTCGATGGTGAATTGAACCATCGCCGCAACCATCAAAATGATCGATGAAAAAAACAACCAGCTGCCAAGATTGTCAATGCCAAAATAAAGTGAAATCATTGCGGAAAGGTTAAAGATAAAGGCAAGAGAACTGCAGGTCTGGATGATGGCGATCAGACGCAGCCTTTGCCTCAGGCTGGCAATTTGGCGAAAAAACCGGGCGCTGTCATCGGTTGAGATCGTTTCATTAATGACCGTGTCATGTAAATTGCGGATCAATCCGGCCAAAAGCGACTAGCGATTGCCAAAATTAATCATCATCAGGGGAATGGCGGGGAAAAGAACGCCAACAATCAGGATATTTAGCTGCATGTTCATAAAATTCCCTTATCAAATGATCCGTTTCAGGTCAATTGTTTCAAATAACCTGTTGCAATGTCCAGTCTGTAGCCGAAAAAACCGATCCATGGCCAGATGCGTGGAAGGCCGCCGGCTAGCCGATTATATGAAGAAGAAAAGCCAGATGGCTTAGAAAAGACAGAAAGCCAAAATGATAAGAGTGCTGGCCAAAAGTGGTGGCTAAAGGCCTTTGGGGTAAAGCGATGGGGAAGTGGATGCCGCTTGTGAGAGATTTTTCCTGAAAAGGCGAGATATCTGCTTGACCTGAGGGCGGCAAAACCAGTAAAACGGCCCACTAAATGCAATCAACGATATGCCGGATTCGGGATTGCGCCAGTTAAGGCCGACGTGAAAGATAAGACATGTAATTCTGGTGGCACATCAGATGGCGGAGTAGCTCAGTTGGTTAGAGCAGCGGAATCATAATCCGCGTGTCGGGGGTTCAAGTCCCTCCTCCGCTACCATTTCTTTCTCTGGAAAACCCTAGTCTATCCCTTAATCACAGCTTTTGTCGGTTGTTGTTGACAAACATAACTCTATGGCCTGAAATGGCCATTTTTCACTCTAAAAGTGACCCAAGAGTGACGGAAGAGTGGCAAGATAACATATTGACCGTGGGGGCAAGCTACGTTCGTCCAGTGGGTGTTGAGCACAACATCATTAACAACAACGATGGACCGTATAGCTTCATTGAAGTTGAATTGAAGTAACTCGGAAGAAATTTAATGGCAGCATGACAGGCTACTCTCCGTTTACTTAGGTCTGAGTACTTTTTTCTCACTAAAGATCACCAACCTTGATATATTTGCATGAAATGAATATCAATTTTTATCAGGGGTTCATTTTGATTTTTTTCAATCCCTCGAGTGCTTGAATTAGGCTCTGCGAAAAAACGTTACGTTTACGCGTTAGCTCGCCTTAGAATAATTATTTAATTTTGAAAGTTGTTTTTTTGTATTATCTGAGATTTGTGCAATTTGACCGATAGTTCTCATCAAGTTCAGGCTTCTTCCAAAAGTCCTCTTGTCAGTTGGGTTTTGTGTGCGGACGTGCTCGATGAACAATTGTGGGAGGCATTGGCATCATGCTTTTCCCAGAGTTTTAGCAATTTTGAATGTATTGTCGTTGCAAACGGGGATGATGCAGAGGAAATTGAAAAATCTGTGAAAGGTTGGTTTGGTAAAGATGTCCGTCTGCGTGTTTTTGTAACAAAGATCAAGCATCTTACCTTTAGCCTGTCACTCGGACTTCATCATGCTCGAGGTGAACTGATAGCCCGCATGGATGGCGACGATTTTGCGCTACCGGACAGGCTTTTGCGACAAGTCAACTTTATGACGGCTAACCCTAATGTCACTGTTCTGGGAAGTGACTATGAGTTCATAGACGCTGAGGGCCAAAGCCTTAAACTAGTTAAAATGCCCAAAGATGACATCAGTATCCGCAAAGAACTGCTGAAGGCAAACCCATTTTGTCACCCCAGTGTTATGTATAGGCGACAGAACGTGATGAATATAGGTGGCTATCTCGGTGGCACTTATGCGCAAGATTATGATTTGTGGTGTCGATTGGCGCTAGATCCTACAGTGGTATTCGCAAACCTTCCGACTGTATGCTTGAGGTACCGGGTTTCAAGTGGAGGTAGGGCTAGACGGGCACAGTGGGCATATGCATCTATGGCAGGTGCTCAATTTCGCAACTTTGTTGCGGGTGCAGGCTGGGCTTGGCTGTTGGCCTCTGTTATAAGCGCGACAAAAGTATTTATTCGTGCTGACCCATCTAACAAAACTGGGAACTAGTAAATGTTGTTTAATATGAGTTTTGTGTAATGTGCGGTATCACCGGATTTTATCTGCCCAGACCTAACGCCGATCATTTTGCGCACCGTATGACAGCTGGGGGACTGTTAGTCCATCGTGGCCCCGATGATTTTGGTAATTGGATTAATCCAGAGCAAACATTTGGAATACAGCATTACCGGCTTGCCATAGTTGATACATCAAAAGCAGGTGCGCAGCCGATGCACTCGCCTGATGGGCGGTGGGTTATTGCATTTAATGGTGAAATATACAACCATCTTGAACTGCGTGAGATATTAAAATCAGAAAACGAAGCGCCGGTGTGGGTTGGTCAGTCAGACACCGAAACTTTGGTTGCTGCGATTTCTGCCTGGGGACTTCGCGCTACGCTAGACAAGTGTGTCGGTATGTTTGCGCTGGTTTTGTACGATCGCTTCGACAAGAGTTTGACCCTCGCGCGCGATCGAATTGGGGAAAAACCTCTGTATTATGGTTACTTAGGTGGTGCATTATGTGTTGCGTCTGAGCCAAAGGCGCTGCGTGCTGTAAATCGCAAGCCCTTGCATTTAAACTCACGCGCAGTGGTGAGCTATTTGCAGTTTGGTTATGTGTCAGGCACGGAGTCTATTTTTGAGGGCATTTTCCGCGTGCCTCCTGGTGCTCTGATAACTTTTGACATAAATGACATTGAAAGGCAGCGAATTCCTGCTCCAGAAGCATACTGGAGGTTCAATGATGTTGTTAAAAGCGGCGCTGCAGAGAGGGCGTTGATAGATTCTGATAAGCTATTGGATGAGTTAGATAGTTTAATGTCCGTTGCGGTGAGCCGTCAATTGGCCTCTGATGTTCCGGTTGGTGCGCTCCTATCGGGAGGAGTGGACTCCTCTCTGGTTGTTAGCATAATGCAAGCAAATTCAGATAAATGCGCAAAAACATTTTCAATTGGTTTTGAAGATGCGGAGGTGGATGAGGCCCCTTGGGCACGCCGGATAGCGCAGTACCTTGGCACGGAGCATACTGAGGCTTACCTCAGTGCCAGAGACACGCTTGAGATCATACCAGGACTGCCAAAAATATTTTGTGAGCCATTCGCTGACTCTTCACAGGTGCCGACAATATTATTATCTGAGCTAACGAAACAAAAAGTAACGGTGGCTCTCACCGGCGATGGCGGAGATGAGCTGTTTGCTGGTTACGATCGCTATTTTCGAGTAGATCGGGGCTACAAGGTGTTGGAGCGTGTTCCCATTGCTTTTAGGAAGAGTGCTTCAGTAATATTGAAGGGTATTCCGGTTGATGTGGTTAACTCAGTTTCAGACTTTTTTGGAAACCCGATTAAACTAAAAAACCCGGGGGACCGGTTGAGAAAAATCGCTGACGCACTTCCTAGTGAGAGTGCGACAGAATTCCACAATTGCCTTATTACTGCCTGGGACCCGTCTACGATTTTAAAGAGTGATTTTCAAACTGACATATCGACTGTTTTTGACTTGCCGGACGCGCCAACTCTGATTGAGCGAATGATGCTTGCTGATGGCCTGTCATATTTGCCGGACAATCTTTTGGTTAAAGTTGATAGATCGGCAATGTCCGTAGGCCTCGAGTGTCGCAACCCTTTTTTGGATCATGCGGTCGTAGAGTTTGCATGGAAGTTGAATTTGGAGCAAAAGGTGTCAAACGGTATTGGAAAGCTGCCGCTCAAGAATCTGCTGAACCGTTACCTTCCGTCTGACTTATTTGAACGTCCAAAGCAGGGATTCGGTATGCCAATTGGCCAATGGTTGCGGGGGCCCTTGAGAGATTGGGCGATAGATCTTGTGGGTTATTGCAGCGCAAGAAATGGGTTCGACATTCTTAATCACCAATCAATAAACCGAGTGTTGAATGAGCACCTAACGGGGAAAAGGAATTGGGAACACAAACTTTGGGTTATTTTAATGTTTATTGCCTGGGTAGAAAATGAAAATGAGGTTTACTAACCTTGCGCGACATCGGTGCAAGAAGAGAAGAAATAGCAAGAAAAGCCTCTCCCTGATTTCATGAATAAAGGTGTCCATTACGTTGATCAGTTTTTGGAAATATTGGTTATGTAAGTCAATTCAGGTTGTCTGCGCTGATACAGATCTGCAACGGCTCACAGGTAGCGCTAGTTTTAAAATATAGATAAAGCTGTTGTCTCAGCTGCTATAGGCAGTACAAAGATAAACGAGAAGAATTTTCTCACAGAAAAGAATAAAGGTTAGTGAGCTGACTAAAGTGCAAAATAAGATTTAGATCGCAAATAAATAATCGGAGTTCCCGATATAAAGATGTTGTAATTTGCTGCAAATGGGCTAATCATTCCAGCGCTTGGTGCCTCGAAACTTAGTGGAGCGATTTTTGTCAAAACACCCAAATGTTCAACCAGTCATTCTCTGTGGGGGCTCTGGCACTCGGTTATGGCCCCTGTCACGTCGAGTGTACCCGAAGCAGTACCTTCCCCTCCTCGGTGAGCGCAGTTTATTTCAGCTAACAGCGATCAGGCTTCAACATTTAACCTCAAATCGTTTCACTTGTTCAAAGCCAATTATTGTCACAGGTGAGGACCATAAGTTCATCACTATCAATCAGTTACAGGACATTGAGGTGCGATCAGAGACAATTATTCTTGAACCAGTGGGACGAAACACGGCGCCGGCGTTGACATTTGCTGCGCTTGCTGCGTCAAACCTCTCTGAAGATCCAGTTTTGGTAGTTTGTCCCGCAGATCATACTGTCGGGGATGAAGGATTGTTTACGGAGGCTGTTGTCAAAGGCGTTGAAGCTGCGCTGGATGGTGCAGTGGTTGTATTGGGTGTCACGCCGGACAAGCCGGAAACTGGATATGGCTACATCCAAGCCACGCCAGACTTGACCAACGCGTGTTTTGAAGTACATAGATTCGTTGAAAAACCTGATAAACGCTCAGCAAAAGGATACCTCCAAGAGGGAAACTACTATTGGAACGCTGGTATCTTCATTTTGAGAGCGTCTAAGTGGCTGGCTTTGTTGGAGACATTTAGGGCTGACATATTGGCCTCCTCGGAAAGGGCTTGGGGAACACGTTTAGAGGAAAAAGTTCTCGGATTTTCTTGCGCTAGGCCGGAAGAGGCCGCTGTTAACGCTATTGCCTCTGAGTCCATAGATTATGCAGTAATGGAACACCTCAGTGGCAGTTTGGACTCTGTTGTCATGATCCCTTTAGATGTAGGCTGGAGCGATCTTGGCACTTGGGGTGCAATCTGGGAAACACAAAAAAAAGATGAGTCAAGTAACGTCAGCATTGGGGCTGCTGTTATAAATAATGGGAAAAATAACCTCACATATTCAACAGGGCGCTTGATAGCACTGTCTGGGCTTGACGACTTAGTTGTAGTTGAGACGCCTGACACAGTTTTAGTAGCAAACAAGAATGAAGCTGAAGGTGTCAAGGGTTTAACTGATATGTTGAAAGATCAGCACTTCGAATACACAGAGGCTCACCGAAAAGTATATCGTCCCTGGGGCTGGTATGACGCCGTAGATGAAGGTCTCAACTTTAAGGTAAAACGAATTCACGTGAACGTGGGGGCGACCTTAAGTTTGCAAAAGCATAATCACCGAGCTGAACATTGGATTGTAGTGGCTGGCGTGGCTGAAGTAACGTGTGGCACAAAGGTGATGACAATAAGAGAAAATGAGTCTACTTACATCCCACTGGGTGAGCGTCATCGTTTATTTAATCCAGGGTCTGCCCCTTTGGAGTTGGTGGAAGTGCAATTGGGTACATACTTGGGCGAAGACGATATTGTTCGTTTTGCGGATGAGTATGGAAGAGGCGGATTGCCCTCTAAAGACTAGTTTTAATAAATAAGCATTGGTTTGAGCTCAATAGGGAATATTAATACGTCATGACAAAAAAGACTGCGCTAATAACGGGCGTAACAGGCCAGGATGGCGCTTATTTAACTGAGTTTCTTCTAGCAAAAGGATACATGGTCCACGGATTAAAACGCCGTGCATCATTATTCAACACTGAGCGTATCGACCACATTTATGAGGACCCGCATGTCCCTAACCCTGGTTTAAAATTACATTTTGGTGACATGACGGATTCTACTAATTTGATGCGTGTTGTAGAGGATACACAACCTGATGAGATTTATAACCTAGCGGCGATGAGTCATGTAGCAGTGAGTTTTGAGACTCCCGAGTATACTGCGGACGTTGATGCCTTGGGTACTTTAAGGTTGCTGGAGGCGGTCAGGATTTCGGGCCTCCAAAGTAAAACCAGAGTTTATCAAGCATCTACCTCTGAGCTGTATGGCCTAGTTCAAGAACCCGCTCAATCCGAGACCACTCCATTTTACCCAAGAAGCCCTTACGCAGTCGCTAAATTATATGCTTATTGGATTACGATCAACTATCGTGAAGCTTACGATATGTTTGCTTGTAATGGCATATTATTCAATCACGAGAGTCCTGTTCGAGGGGAAACATTCATAACTCGTAAGATTACTAAAGGGCTTAGTCGGGTCAAGCTGGGTCTTCAAAAGTGTATTTACCTGGGCAACATTGAGGCAAAGAGAGATTGGGGACATGCAAAAGATTACGTTGAAATGCAATGGCTCATGCTGCAACAAGAAAAGCCAGAAGATTACGTAATAGGCACTGGTATCCAACATTCAGTCAGAGAATTTATAAATAAAACTGCTGACGTTCTTGACATGGAAATTGAATGGAACGGTGAGGGCGTGGATGAGGTTGGGAAATGGCGTGGTGAGACAATTATAAAAATAGACCCCGCGTACTTTCGACCGACAGAAGTTGAGACACTCTTAGCAAATCCTGAAAAAGCTAAAATGCAGCTTAAATGGCAGCCAAAAACGACATTTCAGGAGTTGGTTAAAGAGATGACACTCTCTGACTTGCGCTCCGCTGAGCGTGACCTCTTGCTTTTGAACTCAGGATACAAGACGTCAAAAAATCAAGAGTAAGCGGCAAATGAGTCTACTTCGAATTATAACAACCCTAAGGGATTTATTTTGGCGGCTTGGAGGTGCTGAGCGCAGGAGCCTGATCCTGCTGGTGTTTTTCATGACTATGGCGTCAATGATAGAGCTGTTTGCCATAGCGGCAATATTTCCATTTCTGGCAGTTTTGACTGGCGCTCACGGTGAACTTGTAAGCCAACAAATCGATTGGTTGGACAAATTTCTGGTGAATATTGACAGTGCTGATTCTTCGCTTTCTGTAACGCTTGCTTTTGTGATCATAATTATATTGGCAAACGTCACTCGGCTAATGCTTCACTACTTGTCGATAAAGACCGGTTTCAAAATTGGTACAGCTCTCAACAACGCGTTGTTTGGGGCAATGTTGACTCGGCCTTACGACCGCCAGGTTTCTGTTCCCACCAGTGAGACTATCGCTAACGTGACCGCCAAATCTGGGATAATAATATTTAACGTCATAACTCCGTGCGTTAATATAATTTCAGTATCAATATTAATTTTGCTTGCTTCATTTGCAATGGTGCTGGCTGCGCCTGTTGAGACGCTAGGTGCTTTAATTTTTCTGACCCTGACCTATGCTGTTGTGAATGGTTTTGTAAAATATAGAATGTATCATATTTCGTCGCAAATTAATGAATACACTACAAGAGTCATTCGCGAGATACAGGAAACCTTTGGGATGTACCGTGAGGTAACTCTTTACCGGTTGCAAGGAAAATACCAAAGTAAATATTCAAAGGCGGACTCTGCGTTGCGCTCTGCCCAAGCCAACGCATCATTTTTAGCAGGCGCGCCAAAATATATATTGGAAACCATTGCTGTAGTCTCGTTAGCTGCTTTGGCATATTCTGCAAGGATTAGTGATCAAAATTTTTTGCCAGTCTTAGGATTAATCGCCTTTGCTGTCCAGAGACTTTTACCGCAATTGCAACAGGGTTATAGCTCGTGGACAAGTATTCAGAGCTCTCAGCATGTGCTATTCGAATTAAATGCGGTTCTTGCCGTGAGGCCAAATTTGTTGATTGAATTTGATAAGGAAATCAAACTAAAAGAACACATTGTCGTTAAATCTGTTCAATACTCGTTCCCGGACGAGGAGGCGATGATTTTAAAGGGAGTCAATTTATCGCTCCGTCGTGGTCGTATGATCGCAATTACCGGCGCAAGTGGAACGGGAAAAAGTGTACTCGTTGATACTATATGTGGATTACGCTTGCCTGCAACTGGCGAAATTTACATCGATAAGGTAAAACTAACTTTTGAGAACAGGCATAATTGGTGCCGTAACGTTGCATATGTAGCGCAAGCCCCTTTTCTATTTGAGGGGACGATAGGTCGAAACATTTCACAATCCATAGATGCAGAGCCTGTAGATTTTGACCTGCTCAAGTCGTCCGCACAAAATGCTGAAATACACGAGTGGATTGAAGGCCTGCCTGACAAATACGACACTGTTCTTTTTGAACATGGAAAAAATTTATCTGGTGGTCAAAGGCAGCGTATTTGTATTGCGCGTGCACTATACAGAAATGCCCAACTGTTGTGTTTAGATGAGTCATCGAACGCTCTTGATGAGTTCACCGAAAATAAGCTATACGAAACATTAAATAAACTCAAGTCTGATATGGTTATCCTTGTGGTGACCCACAAAGCTTCATCCTTTCATTTTTTTGATGAGGTATATAAGTTACAAGATGGAAAATTAGAACATGTACGATGAACGCTCAATTTGGGAAGCAGAGAATATATTAAATAAGCTTCGGCTAAAAATTGTACGCCTTTCAATGTTAAAACAGGAGGGGCACATAGGGAGTTCGTTTTCGATACTGCATATATTGTATCATGTTTATTCTAACGTGATAGAAAGCACGAAAAGTGTAGCATTAGATAAGTTTGTTCTTAGCAAGGGACATGCGTCTTTAGGTCTTTACGCGGTTTTAAATCATTTTTCCCAAATCAGCGATGCCGAATTAGAGAGCTTTTGCGACTTTAACAGTGGCCTCGGCGGCCATCCACACAGCGGTAAACATGGGTCATTAGTTGCGTCTACTGGGTCATTAGGGCACGGGCTGCCCATCTCGGTTGGCCTGGCTCTTGGAAAATTGATCAATAGAGAAGGTGGGCGAATATATTGCTTGATTGGCGACGGGGAGGCGAATGAGGGAGCGGTCTGGGAAGCTGCTTTACTTGCTTCAGAACATAACCTCTCTAACTTGACTTGTATTATGGACATGAATGGTTCAGGGGAGCGGGCCATTAAGATGGGTAATGTTAAGGAAAAGTTCGTATCCTTTGGGTTTGAGTGCACCGTTGTTGACGGACATAACCTTAATGAAATCGCCGAAGCTTTTGGGGTTTGTGAATACTTGCACAAGCCAAAATTTATCCTTGCTAATACTATTAAGGGAAAAGGTGTTTCACGGATGGAGAATAATCCAGAGTGGCACCATAAGTTTCCAACGCAACGTGAGTACGATGAAATATGTTTGGAAATTAACCAATTATGAGAAAACAATTTGTATCGACAACAGTCGACATATTTGAAAAAGATCCGTCTACCGTACTATTGTTAGGGGACATAGGGGTGCATGGTTTTAAAAGGCTGATTGACGGTTGCCCCGAACGAGCAATGAATATCGGTATTTTAGAACAAGCCACTATTAGTGTCGCTGCAGGGCTTTCGATGTCCGGTTTGTTGCCATTTGTACATACAATTGCGCCGTTTTTGGTTGAACGCGCACTGGAGCAAATAAAGGTTGATTTCGGTTATCAAAAACTACGTGGAAACCTTATTAGCGTCGGCGCTTCATACGATTACGCTGCACTTGGCTGCACACATCATTGTCCGTCTGATATCGCTATATTGCAGACTATTCCAAACGTACAGATTCTTGTGCCTGGCAGTAGTGAAGAACTAGATTTTCAACTTCGTAATAACTACAACAATGATCACCTCACCTATTATCGGTTGAGTGAAGCACAAAACAACATCTCTTTTACTGTGCAGGATAATTTGGCTACCATTGTAAAGCGTGGATCACGCGGCGTAATAATGGTTGTGGGCCCTTTTTTGTCGCGGGTTTTGTCGGCAGCAGCGGATATGGATGTCACCATTATTTACTACAATCAAATAACACCTTTTGATGGCGACACTTTGTTTCAACTGCTAGACCACAGTTCGAAATTAGTTGCAGTAATGCCCTTCTACGAGTCAACCCTTACGCATAGCATACATAAAGCAATCAAAGGCAAAGCCAGCCTTTTAGGCACGATAGGCGTACCGCTGGAGTTTTCCGAGAATTACGGGTCTGTAGAGGAGCACGATGCGAAGTTTGGTTTGGACGAGCATGGCATTCGTTTGCGTTTACAATCAATGTTCTCTTTGCGCTAGGGAATCTGGTCTCACAAACATTTATAACCGGATATTGGGAAAGCCCAAATAAATTAGCCGCACTCACACATACCCCCATTTGCGTAAATTTTAAAATTCGAAGGCTTAAATTCAAATGATTGACTTTTTAAAGACGAACTCGCCGGTTATCAGTCCAGAAATTTTGGCTAAGATTAGTGGCGCAAGATTTCTTGTGACCGGTGCGTCTGGTTTGATTGGGTTAAATTTTATTACGGCGCTACTTAAAGCCAGAGATGAAGGCTTAGACGTTGAGATAACTGCTATAGTCTCGTCTAGTCGACCAGTTCTCACCAAAGAGTTGCGTGAGCAGGGTGTGACCGTTTTAAGGGTCAATCTTGCGAATTTAAATCAACAACTACAATTTGGTGAATTTGACTATATCTTGCATGCCGCAAGCTACGGCCAACCTGGCAAGTTTTTACAGGACAAGCTTGCAACAATAACCCTAAACACTACTGCGCTCCAGAGACTTGGGGCACTAATGACAAATTCTGGAAGGCTACTTTATATGAGCACCAGTGAAATTTACAGTGGTCTTGAAAAGCCGGCTTTTGATGAGGGTGATATTGGAGTTACTTCCCCTCAGCACCCAAGAGCCTGTTATATTGAAGCGAAGCGCGCTGGTGAAACGATATGTGAGGCGTTTACGGAGCTTGGTGTATCAGCGGTTTCTGTCAGGCTAGCGCTAGCATATGGGCCGGGAGTATGGGCTGACGATAAGAGGGTGCTCAATCAATTCATTCAAAAAGGTTTGCTTGGTGGACAAATCGATATGTTAGATGCAGGGCTTGACAGCCGGACTTATGGCCATGTCTCTGATGTTACGGTCATGCTTTTTAACATTCTTGTTCTTGGAAAAAGGACTCTCTATAACGTAGGCGGTGAGTCCTCAGTTTCAATAAGAGAGTTAGCCGAGATGGTTGGAAGGCAGTTAAATGTTCCCATACATGCTCCGGCTTTGGCTGAAAAGGTGGTTGGTGCCCCAACTGCAGTGTCGTTAAGTTTAAACAGGTACAAATCGGAGTTTGGCGAGATAAATTTTACTGAAATGGAAGTAGGATTAGCTAAAACAATCCAATGGTATAAAAAGATTTATGGGGAAGCGTAGTGTGGATGATGTTATACTTGTGACTGGGTCTGGTGGACTCGTTGGTAGCGCGTTGAAGCGATTGCTGGGGCCAACCGCTATTTTTTTAGATAGAGCTAGTGGTGATTTGCGAGATCCGCATACTGTTAAAAATTTGTTTGAACGTTATAAACCGAAAAAAGTTATTCATTTAGCGGCCGTTGTAGGTGGTGTAAAAAGCAATGGTAAATACCCAGCAGACTATTATTTTGATAACGTCATGATAAATACGAACGTGCTGAATAGTGCTAGAGCTGTTGGTACGCAAAAGATATTGTCGTATATGTCTACTTGTGTGTTTCCTGATGATGCAAGTTATCCTCTGACTGTGGACCAGTTGCATGAGGGAGAACCTCATCACTCAAATTTTGGTTATGCCTATGCTAAGCGTATGTTGGAGGTCCAATCACGTGCGATTAGAAGCCAGTTCGGCATCAGCGCGATTACGGTAATTCCGACCAACATATATGGTCCTAATGATAATTTTCATCTGGATGATGGACACGTTTTACCAGCCTTAATCCACAGAACACATATTGCTAAGGCGAAGGGCGATGATTTAACAGTCTGGGGTTCGGGTTCGCCGCTTCGCGAGTTCGTGTTTTCAGATGACATAGCGAAACTATCAATATTTGCACTAGATAATTATGACTCAGATGAGCCACTCATATTAAGTTCAGAGCAGGAGACATCCATAAAAGACGTTGTCCATACGATCTCGCATATATTTGATTTCAAGGGCCGCGTAATATTCGATCCAACCCAGCCAGATGGACAATTCCGTAAACCGTCATGTGGCAATAAAATAAAAGAGCTTTGGCCTGGTTTTGTTTGGAAACCGCTTGATAATGGTTTACGTGAAACAATTGAATGGTTTAATGCTCACGTTGGTGAGGCAAGGGGTACTAAAGATGAGCGCATATAAGAGAATAACAGTAAGTGATTTTGAGGAAATGCTGCGCATTGAAGCTACTGAATACTTAAAGCAAAAAATAAGGAACATCGGCCTTGAATACCATGAAATCTCTGACGGGGAAGCTGATAAACTCATTACATTTGTTGTCAAATCACTGATCAGCGGGGAATTGATCCCGGCAGGTGAAGAGCGTCGCAACGACTGGGAGTCAGGCTGGGCGCAAAATCTAAAAGAAATTGAAGAGGGCAAAGATGTTAATTCTGCCATCGTTCCAAAGTATTTTAATAAATATAACGTTGTGCGATTAAATCGCCGATTTGTTCAACCGGTTACGGCAAATTTTGAAAAAAGTACACTCAACTTGATTATGGCTTACATTGCGGATAAGTATCTGAGAAATCATGAAAATGTGTATGAGTTTGGGTGTGGGACTGGTCATAATCTCTTGTCTGTGCGCGATGTAAACGAACGTGCGGTGCTCCATGGCCTAGATTGGGCAAAATCCTCACAGGCAATCATAAAAAATTTACGTACTACCGGGGTTGATGAAAACATTTACGGGGAAAACTTTGATTATTTTAATCCAAATTACGATGTAAAAATCGCCAAAAACTCAGCAATTTACACTGTCGCTTCATTGGAGCAGGTAGGAACAAAGTGGGAAGACTTCATAAAATACCTACTTTTAAACAAGCCAGAGATCTGCATTCATGTGGAGCCGATTGGTGAAATACTTAATGACGACACGTTGTTTGATTATCTATCGATACAATACTTTAAGGCGAGAAACTACTTATCTGGATTTTACTCTGGCCTAATTAAATTAGAGAGTGATGGCATGATTGAAATAATTGACGCCCGTAGAACTTACATAGGTAGCTTATTTATTGAGGGCTATACCATTATTGTATGGAAACCATTATGACGGATGTGCTGTTTATTTTGGATAAGTGGTGCCATGGGAGTTCCAAAAATGGCATATCAGCTTGGGAGTCAAACTTCGTAAACTCATATAGATCAGTTTTTCCTGAAAAGAAAATACACGAGTTCAATTTTGATCTTTATAACGCTGAAAATGATACCGATGTCACCGCAAACGAAGCTCTTCAAGAATTGATTAATGAGGTTAAGCCTCGGTATATATTCCTTGTCATTTATGAAATGCCACAGCAGAATAACAAAATTATTTCTGTCGACCTCCTTGTATACATAAAAAGCATAAATATACCGATTGTCACTATATTTGGTGACTTGGAGCATAAGCTTCAGTGCGATATCCTGACATTTATTGAGCCTTTTTGCACTCTCATTTACTACACCGCACTCACAGCACCCGGGGTACGCATTGGCAACGATAAACTGAGGTACGCTTGGGTGCCAAAGGACCCACACTTCTTTAATACTGGCGAAGAAGACAGGCCAAGAGCTTTAAATGTGTCATATTTGGGTACACCTAAACGCGATCGAATGTCGATGGTAAGATATCTGAATAGAAAGCATTTGCCAGTGTTCTCAACAGGCGGTGAGCGGCGCGCCAATATAGGCGTAAGTGAATACACTGACATACTCAGAAATAGTAAAATATCATTAAGCTTTTCGCGCGCAGACGGAAACCATGTTACAAACGCGCGTACTTTTGAAATAATTAGCTGTGGGGCTCTTTTGTTGGAGCAAGAAGGAATGGAGACGCCAAAGCTATTCCGACCATATGTCGACTATGTTCCCTTTTTTACTAAAAAGGACTTGCTACAAAAATGCGATTTTTACCTATCCCATGAACAAGAGCGACGCGACATAGTTGCTTCAGCATCCAAAAGATATGATGATTATTTTTCAGCTTATCGGTTTTGGAGCGAAACAGAGAGTTTTATCAATCAAGGGAGTGATCAGGGATTTGGCTTGGAAGTTTCAAAAGCCAGCGATACTCTAGTGGAAGAATACTGGGCTTTGCCATTAGTGGGGCGGCATCTCCCCAAGTATCATGCTGATAACTACAGAGACTTTCCTGCATTCACAAAATTAAGATATAAATTATGGGCGATTGTTGGGGCCAGCGAGTTCTTGAGCCGACTGGACAAGATATGGTACAAACTAACTCAGCTACCATTCCGCATCGTTTACAAAATATATCTAACTTTTAAAGTTTGAGGTATTGATGTCAACTGTCGCTCTAGGCCTTGCCATCTGGAACGGTGAACGATATCTGGAAGAGCTTCTTGATAGTTTACGTAACCAAGATTACAGAGATTTCGTACTCTACGTTTTGGATAACCAGTCCACTGATAAAACCCAGGAAATTTTGGAGCTGTACTCAAATGACCCTCGCATTATTGTTCATATAGATACTCAGCGACGTGGGTTCGTTGATGCTCAAAAAGTACTATTTGAGAGATATTTGGTAAATCACAAGTACTGCGCCTTTGTTTGTGACGATGATCTGTATGAGTCCAACTATCTAAGCCTAAATATTAACAACATCCTAAATAATGCACTGTCTCTATCTTATTGTAATTTTAATTACATCGATGAGCGTGGTGTGGTTACAAGTCCCAAAAAAGATGGCCCTTTGTATGAAGGTAAAGGATACCGAAATAGTTTGAAATTCTTTTATTTTCGTAACTGTATCCCCTTATTTTTTGGCGTTTATGTAACCGAGTTTTTGGAACACCATATGCCTAATTTTAGGCGTGTTGATGAGTTCGGTTATAACCATGAGAACTTGATGCTTTTTTCTTTATTACATCATTGCAACGTTGGTTTCATAGCTAGCAGATGTTTTTCGTATCGGATTAAAAACAGGCGCGAAGTTTATAAAATGCGTGGATATTGGGATGATCGGAGTTCATTCGGCGATCTTGTTGTCAATATCAAACATAATTGGCGTTTCTCTTACGAGTGTAATAAGTTGGTGTTTGATGCCTTCGGTAAAAACAAGACACCTACTTTTTTCATGTTATTAATTACGCCTTTTTGTTTTCTGAAGTACACGTTTGGTGTTTTTGTTTATCAGTTTATTTTAAAATGGCACATTTTGTTTGTTCGCCGTTGAATAATATTTGTTGGAACGTTAGGCACTCTGAGAAAAGATGCAATCCTAACATTCAATTCAACAGTTAAGTCATTCAACCCTTCAGAGCATTACTGCTCTGCTAACTTCTACAACGGTTTAGGTTTTATCTATTGAGAACAAACACCATGCCCAGTGTGGCTCACAAGTATTCCGACTACAAGGCACCACCATCTTTAGCCTTGTTTCTGTTTGTAGCCACTTATTTTTTTTATGTTTTAGCCGCCGCTTTTCATCATGAATATTCAAACTACCAATTTGTTGGACTTGGTTTGAGCGTAGCTGTAGCCGCGTTGCTTGCTATTTCTCTTATACACCTCTTCCCTTCATTTTTGTTCACAAAGAAATCAGCAGCTGAAATCTTATGCATTACCATATTGTTTTTTGTGATAAATTTTTTTGATTTTTTTAAAGACGGCTATCTTCCAAATCTTGGATCTTTGAGTTCACTTGTATTTACATTCATTTTTTTAAGTATTTCGTATAGTCCAAAAGTTATCAACAGACTTTTTTTATACTCAATTAGAATCTTTTGGATCCTTACAATTCTAGCGGTGTTCAAGTTTTTTTATGTTCCAGGAGAGCATATCCCTTCTCGCACAATTTCATACTTTTTTGATATTGATTTGGGTCGAAACTCCTTGATTTTTACCCGAGTTGGTGAAGCTGGCTACGGTTACTTACTGCTGCTGCTGTTTTCTTGGTGGCAGCTCAGAAAAATAGTTAACATATATACACCTATTTTCTTCTTGGGGATGTTGTTGGCAGACTCTCGGGCAGCTCTTTTGACCGGTCTGATTATTTTCGCTGTTCTTGGTTTTTTTAAGTTGTGCCAGCCGATCAAATCTAGCCCGCTGACAAGAATGTTTCTCCTGTTTATGTTTGTGTTTATTGTTACATTAATTTCGTATTACGTTGGTGTTTTTGATAGCGTTAATGTCTTGATTGAAACAGTGGATCGTCCTTTTAGAAGGTTGAACCTGGTTGACATAACCCTTTCTGCCTACAGCCAAAATATCACACTTTCTAGTTTGATGTTTGGTGTTAACAATTTTAAACAGCTTCTCTGGGAGCATGGTATCTATAATCATGATACCTCTCACAGTTTTTGGGTGGATGTTCTGGTTCGATATGGCATCGTTGGGATCACAGGTTATTTTATTGCGCTCCTTGCCCTGGTCGCAAGCGCGACCAGGATGCCCAAACCACATAGAAGTTATGCTTTGGCGTGTCTCGCGGTATTTTTTAGTTACCAGTTGATTGAACCTGAGTTTGATTTTTTTAGCGTCACGTATATGGGTATGTCCCAATTAATGTTAATAGTAATAATACGGCGTTATAAGAGTTTGATATGAATTTTTTAAAAATTTTAAATTGGTATTTAGAAACACTTTTTGGTGTTAATCTTCGGCGTTTAATCATCACTATCCGGGGAGTTCCAAAAATCGTAGCTGATTATTTTATTTTCCGACGTGCATACCCAGATGGTTTTGGTTTGCGGCTTTGTTTCGGAGACCATTTTGCTCAAAGTGGTGATGGTAGGGGGGAATATTTTTATCAAGATTTGCACGTGGCTCAATTGATTGCAAAAAGAAACCCCAAACGACATATTGATATTGGCTCGCGGGTAACTGGTTTTGTAGCTCATGTTGCATCGTTTAGGAAAATAGAAGTCCTCGACTTACGACCCCAAGAGTCAGTCGTGCAGAATGTTAAATTCATCGAGCATGATTTTTGTGAGCCTTATTTGTCTGATGCTCCGGTAGATTCGGTATCCTGCCTACACGCTTTGGAGCACTTTGGACTTGGCCGTTATGGTGATGATATATCTAATGGTGCTTTTGACGTGGGTTTGCAAAACTTGTTCGACTCGGTGTCGCCGGAGGGGCATTTGTATCTGTCTCTCCCAGTAGGTATTGAAAAGATATTTTTTAACTCTCACCGAGTATCCGACCCAATGTCGATTTACTTAAAGGCGAAATCCAATGGTTTTACGCTGTTGGGGCTGAGTTACTATTTTGGTGGAAAATTTGTTTGCAGCTCAGAAATATTAGATGATTTGGCGATGCTCCAGAAAGAAAGTTATGCGCTTGCAGTCTATGATTTTCAGAAAATTCAATAGTCTATTGCTTCGAAGTGGAGCTTTTTTGCTCAAGCGCTTGCTCGCACCATTTGGGTATGCGGTAGTTCGACAGGGTTTGTTGAATGACATAAGATCGTCAAGGCGATCTGCAGTACGGCGGTTGATTGAAACAAATATTGTAAGTTTTCCCCGTAAACCTGGAGCCACAGGAATAGTCTTCAGTAAGGACCGTGCCTTGCAACTTCATGCGTTACTTAATTCCTATCGCCTCAAGTGTATGAACCCACCTAAATTGATAATTATTTATACCGCAAGTTCTCCTGCGCACATGCGTGCATATGAGGAACTTATAAAGATATATGATCATGTTGACTTTAATTATACCTTTGTTGCCGAGTCTGGCCCTTTTAAAAATGTTCTCCTTTCTACTCTAAAGGCCATCCATACTAGTAATTTGTTTTTTATTGTTGACGATAACGTATGCATTAATTCGTTTGACGGTTTGGATCTTGAGAGAGTTGACTCAAGAAAATTTATTCTATCTTTGCGTATGTCACCAAACTGTGTCTACAGCTACACAGGTAACTCCTATCACACCCCGCCGCCGTTTACAGTAGATGCCGAGCAGCCGCAGTGGTTGCATTTTGAATGGGGCGTCAGTGCAAATGAATGGAGTTACCCTTATTCGTTAGATGGCCATGTCTTCCCAACCAGTGAGATACATACCTTGGCGGAGCTCGGTGAGTACAATGGGCCAAATAGTTTTGAGGTTTTATTAATGAGCTTTAATGATATTGGAATGTCAAAAGGCGGAATCTGCTACAGCAACTCACGAGTATTAAATTTGCCGATTAATAAAGTACAAGTTGAGAATGATAACTTGCATGGAACCGTATCTGCAGAGAATCTGCTTGATTGTTGGATGGCAGGAAAAGTACTGGACTTTTCGACTCTTGATGGACACGAGCCTGTCTCGCCGCACGAAGAGCATTATTTGTCACTTGTGGACAGGTTTTAATCGTGGCTGAGTCTTCCCCCAATTTAAATAACCCTTCTATTTTGACTGCTGATGAGTTTGCGCTAGTTGTAAGATTAGCCCCCCTGGTCTCTATTGATTTGTTGGTTACGACTGACTGCCGGAGAGTGCTGCTTGGTCTTAGAAAGAACGCACCAGCTCGTGGCTTCTGGTTTACGCCAGGCGGTCGCATTCGTAAGAACGAATCCCAAGCTGACTGCGTTTCCCGATTAATTGATACAGAGTTGGGCATGCCTGAAATTAGTCCTTTGGCAAATAGTTTGATCGGAGCTTGGGATCACTTCTATCAAGACTCCTTTTTCTCTAATAACTGCACAACACATTATGTGAACCTTGTGTATTTGTTGCCATGTGATGGCGATCTTGATTTGAGAGCTCTTCCACTTGACCAGCACACACAGTGGCGATGGTGGCCATTGCAGGAAGCCCGTAATTCTCAATTAATCCACCCACACGTTAAGCCTTACCTCGATTATCTTTAGAGTCTTTGCAGCAAAGACTAAATATCTAATTTTTTCATTGTTATTGTTAGTCTTGTTTAGTCAAAGTTGCCGTAACATTGCTAGGATCATTGGTGTTATGTTCATTCCTGCCTTCAGCCTTTCAATTCCATTCAGGTATCACAATGTTTTTGCTACGACCACAACTCAAGGAATTGTTGAGAAGTAACTGTAAGATGATAGCTAGCATAGCGAATGATTGTTTCTTTAAGGTGAAGTCAAAATATTAAAGATAAGTGTATCAGCTTACGAGGTTTCTTATTTTTGAGCCGCTGAATTGTGATGTTTGTGGTCAATCTGTGATAACCAAAATTAGTGAAAACCTTGAATTGCGTCTTCCCAGGGTGACGATTTTTGATGGATTTTTAAATATGAATTTTCATTGAACATAGGTTCTTGTGATTAAATGTAAGTGCAGCGATTATTTCTGAACATGTCTACAATGGTGATTAGCGGGTAAGGTGTCACAAGCGCATAATTTCAAGTATTTTTGCATTGATTTTGATTGCATCAAATTTTTCTTCGGCCATTTTACGGCTAATAAGCCCCATGCGTTCAATTTGACCAGGGTGTTCTATAAACCAGATCATTTTTTCTGCCAACCTGGCAACATCAAAAGCAGGTACAAGGAACCCATTGGCACCACATTTGACCGTTTCACGGCAGCCGGGCACGTCAGTAGTCAGGATGGGTCGACCAATTGCCATAGCCTCCTGTGTGCTTAACGGGACTCCTTCACGGTATGAGGGAAGCACAAAAACATGTGAACTTTCTAGCCATTGTCTAACATTACCAACCTGCCCCGGGTAAATGATTGTTTCCTGCCTGATTAAATCGTCAATGTTTTCTTGGGTCAGGCTCGAGGGGTTGTCTTGATCTAACTCACCTAAAACAACTAGCTCCGTGTTTTTGTATTTTTCTTTTACTAAACTCATGGCTTTAATTACATCAAGAAACCCTTTTTCAGTTAATAGCCGACCTACAAAAATAAACCGGAAAGGTTTATTCATATTGGGTTTTGAATATGGATAATTCTCTAGTTCTAACCCAATCCCACCTAATATTTCTATTTTTTTGAGACAAAATTTTGCTGTGGATGCTAAATCCCTTGGATCATCAGGATTTAGAAAAATAATTTTGGTGGAGCACCTAAAGCTTAATGTTAAAAGAATGCCTAGGATTATTTGGAGACACCTTTTTTTAAAACTGAAACCATCTTTATTTGGGGTGTATATGTACCCCAACCCCTCCAGCATCGCAATTCGAGCTGGTGTTTTTGCTAGGCTTGCTGCTAAAATCCCATAAATCACAGGTTTTATAAAATAGCTCAAAACAATATCAGGTTGGATGGTTTCGATTTTTGACTTTAACTCAAACATCATTTTGATGTCAGTGAATATATTTAAACCCGAGCGTGCTAGAGTATAGTCAACTGGAACTGCTCCTAATCCTTTTAGTGATGTTCGGTGTTCTTCTGAGTAATTATTTGCAAACGCGTAAACTTCATGTCCCTTTGTGATAGCCGCTTTAATCAAAGAGCGCCTAAAATCTAAAACGCGATTTGCGGTAGTCCCAATCATTACTATTTTCATCAGCTAGTTGTGCTCAGTTAGGGTCATAGATTGCCAACGCCAGGTGTCTTCGCACATTCGTCTAACGTCTAGCTTGGCTTCCCAATTTAGTAAATTGTTTGCGTATGTAACATCTGCGTAACACTCAGCTATATCACCAGGCCGGCGTTCAATAATTTCAAACGGTATTTTAATACCGGATACGGATTCAAATGTTTGTACCATCTCTAGTACAGAGCAGCCAGAGCCTGTCCCCAAATTTATTGTGAGAAGTCCAGGTTTCTTGTCTATCATATGTAACGCCTTTAAGTGCCCTTTTGCTAAATCAACTACGTGAATGTAATCACGCACACCGGTACCATCACGTGTAGGGTAGTCTCCGCCAAATATATTCAATTTCTCTCGTAACCCTGCTGCAACTTGCGCGATCAGTGGAACTAAGTTATTCGGACGCCCTTTTGGGTCTTCACCAATTAAACCTGATTCGTGCGCACCCGCTGGGTTAAAGTATCGCAGCGTGGCAATCTTCCACCCAGATTCTGCTAAAACTAAATCGCGTAAAATGTTTTCTATAATCAATTTAGATGAGCCGTATGGATTACTTGGATTTAGGGGTGAGCGCTCTGAAACTGGAACTTTCACGGGTGTTCCATACACTGTTGCAGATGAACTGAAGACTAGACGCTTACAATTAAACTCAGCCATTATTCCGAGCAAGGTCAAAGAACCTAGAACGTTATTGTCATAATATCTTAGGGGTTGCTCAACAGATTCACTCACTGATTTCATGCCTGCGAAGTGAATTACTGAGTAAATTTCAAACTCCAAAAATATTTTACGCAGTAAATCCCCGTTACGGATATCCCCATCAATAAATGTGATACTGTTTTTCGTTATTTTTTCCATGTTTTTCAGAGATTTGAAGGATGAGTTAGAATAGTTGTCTAATATCACCACATCAAAGCCTGCTGACAATAACTCAACACATGTGTGCGAGCCGATATAACCCGTTCCCCCGGTAATCAAAATCTTACCAAAAGAAGAACCATCAATGTTGTTTTTCATTTATTCATCACATCGTCGCTATTAACTATCTAAATTTGAAACTCTGAGCGTGCTTGCGTTCTACAAGATGAGGAATAGTCGTTGTGCAACCAGGGCTCTCTAAGGCGTCCTTCTAAGTATTTGATTGAAATGTTGGCTACCTCACCCTATCACCCTGTCCACGCCCAATTGCAGTTGCAAGTATGATTTTCAAGTCTAAGAAAACTGTGCGTAATACAAGATATTCTGAATCCAATTTTGCAAGTCTACAGGGGTCTGCCATATCAACTCCTTGGATTTGAGCCCATCCCGTAATTCCACCACATACGTCCAAGACACCCAACTCGATACGCTTCTTGATTAGTTTCCTTTGGTTTGGCAAGCAAGGGCGTGGGCCTACCAAACTCATTTCGCCCTTTAAAATGTTCCAGATTTGAGGAAGCTCATCTATCTTTGTTTTTCTCAAAAAATAGCCAACTGTTGTAACGCTATCAGTCGTTAACTCATGGGTGCCAGCTATCTCTGTTCCTTGCAGCATAGTGCGAAATTTATAGCATGTGAAGTTACCTCCATTTTTACCAATACGTGTTTGAGCAAAAATTCCAGGCCCGGGAGAAGTAAGCTTCACTGCCAGCCAAGCAGTCAGAAGAACCCACCAAAACACAAGCACAACCAGCAAAACAAAGGTTAAATCTAAAATACGTTTTATTGCTTGGTAAACCTGGTTGTTGTGTTGCCTGTCGCTAACGATTGTTTCTAATGAAGTTACCTTACCTAAAGAGTTCAAAATCTCTTCTGCCACAAGGTCAACATTTACGGTCGGTTTGAGCGAAGCTAAAACCTTAAAAGCGATGGGAGAGAGAAACGCCGGAAGTTTTGAGAGATTTGCCAACTTACCGGCAAAAGTTGATCCATAGACCGCAGGCAATCGTATATTTATTACGGCAATGTCATCAATCTCTGATAAACGCTTTTCCCCTTCCCATTTTGTTTGGGCATAATTCGAAACATGCCGCCCACGGGCTGAATGGAGCGTTGTGGTGTTTATAAAGAGTTTTACCCCTGCACTACGAACTGCATTCAGAACCTCGGAAAGCAGAATAACGTTAGCATCACGAAATTGATCGATGCTATCTGACTTATCGTTGTTCATTACAGCCAAATGAACAAGTGCGTGATAACCGCGAGCTCTCTTTTTTAAATCTGCGTATGACGTTACTTGATCTTGTGGGAATAATGCTTTGAGTTTATCCGTGTCACGACCAACAAGAAGCAGTTCCACTTTTTGTTTTTTAAGGAATGGAATGATACGTGTGCCAATAAAGCCTGAGGCTCCAGTGATAATAACTCGCATTGACAAACCTCTTGAACGCAGATGCCTGATTTATGGATTTAAGCTTTGCGACTTTGATTCTATAAAAAAATGCTACTAGTTGCCAAATATTGAACCACTCGCTAAGAAGCATCAGATTAAAACGTGAAGTTTCTATGAGCAATGATAGAAACCCCTGGATATTTTTTTGTTTTATTTTTAGGTGGTTTGTTTCTAAATCTCTAAAATTTTATTTTAGATGTGCCTAATTAATTCACGTCAGTTATGTTGCTCAATATTTGAAATTTGATCCCTGTTGTCCTCAAGAGTGGACAACGCAAAAGAAGGAGCCGCCATTAGCGTAAGGCGCGGCTCAGAAGACGCAGGTTGGTGAAACTCGCGTTATGCATGAACAGGTAGCCATTAACTTGGATCTATTTCCGCCTCTGCCCCTCTCCTGCCACGCATCACGCTTGCAATCAGAACATAAACAACGCCGATCATGCCGCCAACCACAACCGCCAGCGCCAACATCAGTGTGCGCTTGCTCTTGTATTTAAACTTGGTTGCTTCAACATCAAATGACGCTGCCTGGAAATCGCCTGATTTTATCACCGGCGTCTTTGCAAATAATCGCTCAGCGCGCTCAGGCGTCTGGTCTTTCGTAAGGAAAAGCTTTTTTTGCTCAAGCGGCAGTAGCCCCTCAATAAACGCGCGCTTATTCTGCCGCGCCTTGATAAGCTCTATCTCTTTTTCCAGTGCGACATAGCCGCGAAGATATAGTGGTGTCTCAGTCTCGAATTTGCTCGGTCTGTTGCCGAGACTTTCAACGCCGTTCGTGTTGAGGTTCTGATATACTGACGGCTGTGGTATGCTAGTCTGCTTTGAGATGTCAAGTGTTCTTGCGATTGCCGCCTGCTCTGCGAGATGCGCGAGCTTACTCGAAGTTTCAGCGTCATAAGCGGTTAACATGATGGAGATTGCTGCATCAAAATCTTCTATATCAAATGCACGATTTTGCTTTGCTGATGCCTGAAGATTTTCAAAACGTGACTTTACTGCGTTGCGGACATTTTTATTTGCCGTGTCCTTGAGCTCTGCCAGCGCCGCGAGCCACTTACCTTCATCGTTAAACTCAAACTGCAGCGTCCAGTGCCGACGGCTCTTGCCGCGCTGAGCAACGCCCTCGTTGACAGGCGGCAGAATAGAGATTGTTGCCGCCAATTGCGTAAGAGCACGCTCATAGTCCTGGTCGCTATCAAACTCCTCTCGCAGAAGAAGTCCATGTCTTTCGAAGACGTTTGCCAGAAGGGGTCGGTTTCCTAATTGCTCAATAAACATTTGATCCAGCACAGCTGAAGGGGTTTTCTCTCTGTCTCTGTCTCTGTCTCTGTCTCTGTCTCTGTCTACGTCTCTGTCTCTGTCTACGTCTCTGTCTCTAGAGGAAAGTTGCGCTTGATCTCTTGCCTGGATGTCACGATAGACAGCAAAGAAACCCAAGGCGTTTGACTGGAGATAGTCTTCAGCGTCACTTGCGAGTGTCGGTTTTATCTCTGTTGTTGCGACAAAGCTCGGTGCTGGCCCTGAAACTTGAAAACCAAAAACACCCAACACACAAGCAGCGGTGATGGCGATGATTTTCCACTTGCCATCCCAAACCGTCTCAATGAGCCGAATAAGGTCTATCTCGTCACTCGGCAATGTCTCATTCATGGCGCTTACCTCAATTTCTTTAGGTTTTGTAACGCTTACTGATCAAACGAAGTTGTTATCATCTTGTTCTACAAAGGTCACTTAATTTCTGGAATATTGCTAATAAATTCCTCGGCGCGTCACCACAAAAAAATCTACAAATGATTTTTTGCAAAACGAAGCCAATATCGCCGCGCGGAAAGAGGTGCATGATAAAGCCAGTTATCAGCTGTTGATTCTTTTTTAGGTTGCTGTTGGATTTTCAGTAAGGTTTTTCCCGATGCTCATATGAACAAACTGGAGGAACGTCAGGCATTAAATACTGCTATTGGTTTTTCTAACTGAAATCGGAATGATTTTATTTGGCTGCCTGTTAAGCTCGCTGATGAAGGCGTCACTTGATCCGGCAAGGTCGGAAACCCCATCTGTAACTTTGGCAATTATCGGATATAGCTTTTGGTGGTCACCATCACGAATGGCATCACGGGCATTGGCCAATATTGCCTGTAATTCGTCGCGTTTCATTGGTGTTTCGGCAGTGGTGTTGATGCGGGGGTGGACTGTTCCAACCAAATTTGCGCTATAGGCAAGCTCTTCAAACAATTTCTCGCCCGGTCGCAGGCCAGAAATAGTGATGGCAATCTCGTCATCTTCGACCTCTTCTCCACCATTCAAAATTGGCCGAAATCCCGATAGGCTCACCATTCGTTTGGCCAAATCCATAATCTTGATTGGCTTTCCCATATCCAAAACAAACACATCGCCGCCTTCGGCAATTGATCCTGCTTGGATTACCAACTGGGCAGCCTCAGGAATGGTCATGAAATAACGTGTGACATCGAGGTGGGTTACCGTAACTGGCCCGCCTTTTTCAATCTGTTTTTTGAATAGGGGCACCACCGATCCTGACGATCCCAAAACATTGCCAAACCGCACAATTGAAAAACAGGTATTTGTTTTTTGCGTTGGCAGGGTTTGGCAGATAATTTCGGCAAGCCGTTTGGACGCGCCCATGAAATTGGTCGGATTTACGGCCTTGTCGGTTGAAACAAGAATAAAATATTTGACCTTTGCGGCAATGGCAAGCTCGGCCATGTTGAGGGTGCCAAAAACATTGTTTGCAATACATTGCATCACATTTTGTTCCATCAATGGCACATGTTTATATGCGGCTGCGTGATAGGTCGTATCAACAGCAAAGCGATCAAAAATCTTTTTGATAAATGGGCGATCCTGCACCGATCCGATCAGGGGGATAAGGTCAATCGCATGGCTAGATGGATGCTGTTTTAACTCTTCTAACAAGCTGTAGATAGCAAACTCTGATACATCCAGCAGAATGAGTTTTCGTGGCTTCCACTGAATGATTTGTCGGCATAGCTCGCTGCCGATAGATCCGCCAGCCCCGGTAACAAGAACCGTTTTTTCAGCGATCGTTTTTGCCATAAGGTCAGGACTATGCTGTACGGGTTCGCGCCCCAGTAGATCCTCAATTTTTATGTCTTTCAGCTCGGCAATTTCAAACCCGCCCGATATTAAGCTGGAAATGCTAGGGATGGTTTTTACCTTCAGCGGGTGATCTGACAGCATCTCAAAAACCCGTCGGCGCGTGGCGTCAATATCGCTTGGGATCGCTAAAAGCAGGGTTTCGATGTCTAGTTTTTTGAATTTTTTCTCAGCATGATCTAGATTGCTAATCGGAATGCCGCCAAGATTTTTGCCACTCAATTCGCGGTTGTCATCGATAAATAGTCGGACGCGATAATTTGCGTTTTTCCGCAATGCCTCCATGAGCTGGATACCAGCGGCACCCGCGCCATAGATTGCAACATTTCTCCGCTTTTCTTTGGTCATGCTTTGGCCAAGAGCGCGAATGAAAAGCCGCATAGCTGTGGTAAAGGCGCACAAAAGTGTTGCATAGATCAGGGGAACCGAACGTGGTATCCCAAGTTCGAGCAAAAGGATGCTTGAGAGTAAAACTGCGCAAGATACAGCGCTGCCAATCGCGATGCTATAAGCAGTTTCGACCGAAATATGCCGTGTAAGATTATTGTACAATCCCCGCGCCGCAAAAACCGCAAGGGTTGTGACCATGGCAATCGCAACCCCGATATAGGTATCAAGCCGGAAGAGATAATCAGTTGTCTCAAGGCGCATGAAGAAGGCCAGTAAAAGCGCGATCGGGGCAACCAAACCGTCAAAAATGATCTGGAGTAACCGCTTTTTCCAACGATCAAGGCCAAACAGCCAAGCTCTAAAATTTTGCTTTGATCCAGACATGTGCATTGCCAAAAACCTTTGCTGTTAAATCAAAATAACGTAACCCATAAGACAACTATATCTAATGGGAGCATAAGCTGTTTTAACATTTCTTGCAATTTGATAGCTATCTAGTCTTAGGGCAGTGCTTGAAAGCGAAATTATCTGGCGTTTGCTGCTGCTTTCCAATTTCTTTTTGGCTTTCGCCCATGTTAGTAAAAGGCGGTAACAATACAGTGCTGAAATATTTTGGCGCGAATCGTTTCTTTTACTATTTTGTAACGTCGTCAATGTGAACTGGAGTTTTGTTTGAAAACGCTTATTACCGGCGCTGCTGGGTTCATTGGTATGCATTGCGCATTGCGTTTGCTTGATCGTGGTGACGAGGTCATTGGTATTGATAATCTTAATGATTATTATGATGTGTCCTTGAAACAGGCGCGCCTTGCAGAGCTGAAACCCCACGCAAAATTCAGCTTTCACAAAATTGACATCAGCGACCGCGATGCGATGGCCGATCTGTTTGCTTTACACAAGCCTGATCGTGTCATCCATCTCGCTGCGCAAGCTGGTGTTCGGTATTCATTAACAAACCCACATGCCTATGTCGACGCCAACCTTCAGGGTTTTATGAATGTTCTGGAGGGGTGTCGACATCATCAGATTGGCCATCTTGTTTATGCCAGTTCATCTTCGGTTTATGGCGACAATGAAACCATGCCCTTTAGCGAGCATGATAATATCGATCACCCTCTGAGCCTATATGCTGCCACGAAAAAGGCCAATGAGTTAATGGCGCATACCTATAGCCATCTCTATAACCTGCCGACAACCGGATTGCGGTTTTTCACCGTTTATGGCCCATGGGGGCGGCCTGATATGGCCTTGTTTCTTTTCGCCAATGCGATGCTGAAGGGGGACCCGATCGACGTGTTTAATGATGGTAAGATGGTTCGTGACTTCACCTTTATTGACGATATTGTCGAAGGGGTCATTCGGGTTCTTGATAAGCCAGCAACGCCAGATGTGAAATTTGATGCCTTGCATCCTGATCCGGCAGCGTCAAATGCACCATATCGCGTCTTTAACATCGGTAACGGTAACCCAACACCGTTAATGGATTATATTGGGGCGCTGGAATCGGCACTTAGCGTCACGTCAAAGAAGAATTTTTTACCAATGCAACCGGGTGATGTGCCCGCCACATCGGCCGATACAAGTGAACTTGGGAAATGGGTTGGGTTCCAACCGGATACAAAAGTTATCGTTGGTGTTCAAAAATTTGCTGATTGGTATTTGAGCCATTACGCAAAAAAGAACTGAATTTTAGAAAGCTGTTATTGTGAGTGAAACCCATCAAGCGATCGAACCAACCATCAAGGCAATGTTTCAGACGATTTGGACGGGGCTAGGTGACGCGCTTGCCGCAATGCCGCGCTGGGAAAAAGGCTTTCATATTTTCTGGCTTCTTGGCCCTTTTATTCTGCTGATCGAACGTAGTCCGGCCGACATTTGGCTTTCAATTCTGGCACTTGCTTTTGTTGTTCGCTCAATTTTCAAACGCGATGGGGCTTGGCTTCGGGCTTTTTGGGTCAGGGCAAGTTTTCTGTTTTTAGCTGTTTGCATGGTTTCATCAGCAGCATCGGTCATGCCGTCCTATGCATTTTCTGAAGGTTTAGCGTGGTTTCGCTTCCCCTTATTTGCAATGGCAACCGCCTTTTGGCTTGGCACGGATAAACGCCTTTTATATGCGATGCTTGTGTCAACCGCTCTTGGCATTATGTTGATGACCGGTATTTTGACTGCAGAAATGATCATTGAAGGGCAAAAGGGCGGGCGTCTGTCTTGGCCGTATGATGATCTGGTGTCGGGCAATTACCTGTCCAAGGTTGGTCTGCCCGCTTTTACCATCATGGTGGCACTGGCGATTGGCGCCAAACCAAGGCTGGCATCGATCATGGGCGGCCTGTCTTTGATCAGCATCATTATGTCCGTGCTGACCGGTGAGCGGATTAATTTCTTGATTAGAGCCTGCGGCGGTATGTTAGCGGCACTGGTGTGGCGGCCGCATTGGCGGCGTTATTTCATTTTGGTTGTCGTCGAGATTTTAGCAGTTGCTGCTGTTTTTACGGTGATGCCTAACGTCCAAGACCGGTTCACCAACGCGGTTGTGAACGCTTTGCCAACAGGTCCGCAAAGTGATTATTATCAGGTTATGGGCGCCGGCTTCACGGTGTTTAAAACCGCTCCTTTTCTGGGGGTTGGCCCAGCAACGCATCGTGAATTATGCCAATCTATTCTCGGTAAAACCCCCGAATTCCGCTGCGACCATCATCCCCATAATTATTACATCCAGCTGCTAGCTGAAACTGGCGTTATCGGCCTTGTTACTGGCAGCTTGATGATTGTCAGTATTATTTGGGCGGCCTTTGCGGGCTGGCGAAAAAACCGCGATAATGTTGTTGCCGCGACTGCCTTTGTGGTGCCGTTTGGATTGTTTTTTCCGATCCAGTCGACCGGTGATTTCTTTGGGCAATGGAACAATATTTTCATGTGGAGCGCGATTGCGCTGGCCCTCGCTGCGGCGAGGACGTTAACCGCAGCACAGAAGAAATAGCACTCATCGGCCTAATTGTCCTCGGCCTAACTATCCTCGGCCGATAAACGGCATTTTTGGTGCCATCACAGTGATAAACTGAACATTCGCATCAAGTGGCAAATTCGCCATATGCAGAACCGATGATGCCACATGCGCAACATCCATAGTTACCTCAGGGCGAATACTGCCATCTGGCTGCGGCATACCGGTGGTCATTGCCTGCGCCATATCGGTCAGCGCATTGCCAATGTCGATTTGCGACGCGCAGATGTTAAAGGCGCGCCCATCAAGCGACAGGCTTTTGGTCAGGCCGGTAATCGCGTGTTTCGTGCTGGTATAGGGGGTTGATCCCGGGCGCGGGGCATGCGCGGATATTGATCCGTTATTGATAATCCGCCCGCCTTGGGGTGATTGTTCGCGCATGATTTTAAAGGCGGAGCGGGCGCACAAAAACGATCCGGTCAAATTGATAGAAACAACATCAAGCCATGTTTGCACGGGAATTTCATCAATGGTTGT
>Ga0115572_10000506_pt1 | contig 32830 bp, 34 predicted proteins | sample COGITO_mtgs_1206_FD_88681 | JGI IMG/M metagenome (GOLD analysis project Ga0115572, IMG submission 88681) | Pelagic marine microbial communities from North Sea - COGITO_mtgs_120607 | ecosystem: Environmental > Aquatic > Marine > Epipelagic | place: Germany:Helgoland, sampling site Kabeltonne... | reverse complement strand
GTGGCCGGGCTTCCCCGGAAGCTTCGCCTGTCATGGATATGAGGGGCAATTCATCGTCGTTTTCCCGGACCGCGATCTGGTCGTGGTGCATCTCGGCAAGACTGACGTTGCGCATAGCCGCGGGCTGCAAACGCGACTTGCACGACTTGCTGAATTGTGGTGACGTCCAGATGAGCGGTTCGTGCATTTGGTGGCGCCAAGTTTTGAGGAACCTGTGGTGACTGAACGCGACCGACGCGAAGACTTTGACGCCACTTTTGAGATGGAACGCGATTCGCTTCCCACTGGCGAGTTGCCGGTGGTGCCGCACGCTGCCCCAGATGAGAAGCCGAGAGTGCGCCCGATCAAGTTCGGTGTGCGTATGCTGCTCTTTGCGTTGGTGATGTACTTCGCGATTGGCCTGCTGCCCGATCTGCTCAACGCTGCCGATGAACTGCGTCGGCTTAACCCGGTGCTCATAGCCCTTGGCTTTGGGTTGCAGTTGCTGGCGCTGTTTTTCTACTCGCTGCTCACGAAGGCCGCGCTAGGAGATGCTGAGGACACCGTGTCGACGATGCGGATGTTTCGCATTCAGCTGAGCACCCGCGCCCTCACGAACGTAGTTCCCGGCGGTAACGCTGCCGGTTCCGCACTCGGCTACCGCCTACTCACACTGTCCGGAATTAAGGGGCCTGACGCCGGGTTTGCGCTCGCCACAGCAGGTATCGGGTCTGCCGTTGTGCTCAACCTGGTGTTCTGGCTCGGTCTCGTGGTGTCGGTGCCACGGCGCGGCGTCAACCCCTACTACGGGGGTGCTGCGGTGACGGGCATCATTGTGATCGGGATCGCTGCGTTTCTCGTCATCGGCATCATGGAGGGTCAGAAGCGCGCCGAGTCAATCGCCCGATGGATGGCAAAGAAGTTGCGGTCCGATCCCGACAAAATGGCGGCCGCTATCCGGCAAATTGGGACACGGCTTGAGGATCTCGTTAGCGACCGGGCACTCCTTAAGCGGGTGGTGATCTTCGCTTTGCTCAACTGGCTGGTCGACGCAGCGTCGCTCTGGGTGTTCCTGCGCGCATTCGGCGGCAGCCTCGAGGTTGATGCACTGATCGTGTCGTTCGGTCTGGCCAACTTGTTGGCGGCTGTGCCGATCACGCCCGGTGGGCTCGGTTATGTCGATCTCGCCTACCTGTCGACACTCGTCGGTTTCGGCCTGAGCAGCAGCAACGCCCGGCTCGGCATTGCGTCGTACAGACTGGCTCAGTTCTTCTTCCCGATCCTGATCGGCGGACTGTCGTACCTGAGTCTTCGTGTGGGTCCATGGAGTATCGAGCGACGAGACCGACTGGCGCGTCTGCGCGAACTTGCGCGCACTGGCGCAGCTTCTGGCGAGTCGAGGATCGACTTTGCGCTCCGATTCGGGCGTCGCTCTCCGACGGTGCCGGTTATGGATCCCGATGTTGTCGGCGCGTCTAAGCAGGCTTCGTACGAGGATCCAGCGCCGCTGCCGCTTCTGCCGGACGAACCCGACAGCGAATAACGCTCCGCAGGATTTGGATGGTGATCGGTGAGGGCCGATACGTTGCCCTGTCATGACCTCGCATGAGCGCCCGTTCGGCCGGTATCTCGAAGACTTCAAGCCCGGAGACATCTTGCGGCACTGGCCCGGTAAGACCATCACCGAGTATGACGACCACCTGTTCTGCATGATTACGATGAATCACCATCCGTTGCACACCAACGACTGGTTCGCCGCCGAGTCAGTGCAGGGCCGCAATGTCGTGGTTGGCAACCTCGTGTATTCTCTGGTCCTCGGTATGAGTGTGCCCGACGTATCCGGCGCAGCTATCGCCAACCTCGAGGTCGAAACGCTTCAGCACAAGTTTCCTACGTTTCACGGTGACACGATTCATGCCGAGACCCGCGTGCTAGAGGTCAAGGAGTCAAAGTCGAAACCCGATAGGGGCATCGTTACCGTCGAGACAAAGGGCTTCAATCAAGATGGCAACGAGGTGTGCTATTTCAGGCGCAAGGTGCTCATCTGGAAGAAGGCTGCGGCACCGGATCGGAAGCGTCCATACGACGGCGTCGAGGTGTGGGAGGACTGACGTTGATCGACCCCGGGCTGGTGCTGGCCTGGGGGATCCCGCGGATGCGTGACCTGCCTTGGCGACATGTGCGCGATCCATGGATGATCCTGGTTGCCGAGGTGATGCTTCAGCAGACACAGGTCGATCGGGTGATCCCGAAATGGGAAGCCTTCCTCGATGCGTACCCGTCGCCTGCCGAGTGTGCTGATGCGCCGTTAGGTGACGTGTTACGAATGTGGCAGGGACTGGGTTATCCCCGGCGGGCCAAATACCTGCATGCAACGGCGGAGCAGGTGATTAAGTCGCATGACGGCTGTCTCCCGGATTCACTCGACTCGCTGCTCGCACTACCTGGAATCGGGCCGTACACGGCGCGGGCGGTTTTGGCCTTTGCGTTCGAGCGCGATGTTGCCGTGGTTGATACGAACATCGCACGGGTCCTGGCGCGGGTGGCGGGGGATCGGCTGACGTCGAAGGTGGCGCAGTCTGCTGCCGATGCACTCGTTCCGGTGGGGGCAGGTTGGACGTGGAACCAAGTAATCATGGATCTCGGGGCCTTAGTGTGTCGACCGATGCCGATGTGCGCAGGCTGCCCCATTTCGGCGTCATGCGAGTGGCACGTCGGCAGTCACCCCAAGCCGGACCCGGCCTTCGGCTCCGCAGGCGTCAGTACGAAGCAGGCGCCTTTCAAGGGGAGCGATCGTCAGCGGCGCGGGCAAGTCTTGGCAGCGCTCAGCTCGACTGGACGTCCGGTGGCGGAGTTTGAGGCTCGCATCGTAGAAGGTCTCGTGGCGGAAGGTCTGGTGGAACGTCGTGGTGGCGAGGTCGTTCTCCCCGAGTAGCCCCTCTCTACCATCTCTACCAGCCCTCCCCGCCACTACCCCCAACCTCAACTTTCCATTTTCTTCCTCACCAGTCCTAACTCATCGGAATTCCGGCCGGTCGTGATACCAACCGTCACGGTCCGGTTTACTTTCAAGGCAAGGGACCGGGTTGCGTGACGGGTGGCGCACAAGCGAAATTCTCGGCCGGCGACACCCGGGATCTAGCGTCGCAGTAATGCGTCCAGCCAAAGACTTTTTCCGTCCGCTTGCCGTCGGTGCGCCCACCCCACCGACCGAGGTGCCGTTCCCGCCGAGCCGAATGATTCACTTCTTTCCGCCCTCGAACGAGAAGATGCGTGCCAAGGTGTCCCAGATCGCACCGACAGTTGACATCCTGCTCGCTAACCTCGAAGATGGGGTCCCCGCCGACCAGAAACAAGCGGCTCGTGCCGGATTAATTGAGGTCGCTAACACGGCCGAGTTCGGCCAAACGCAGTTTTGGACCCGGGTCAATTCGCTCGACTCGCCGTGGTGTCTCGACGACCTGACCTCGGCGGTGCTTGAGTGTGGTGATGCACTCGACGTGATCATGATCCCGAAGGTCGAAGGGCCTGAGGACATCCACTACGTCGACCGACTGCTTGCACAACTCGAAGCAAAGGCGGGGCGGAGGACGCCGCTGCTGGTCCACGCGATCCTTGAAACCGCCCGGGGCGTGGCCAACGTCGAGGAGATCTGTGCGGCGTCACCCCGGATGCAGGGTTTATCGCTCGGACCTGCCGACTTGGCGGCCAATCGCCGAATGAAGACCACCCGCGTCGGCGGTGGACATCCCGGATACCTTGTTCGAAACGATCCGCCCGTCGGGGACGACGGTGAGAGCAATGTCCACGGTGAGCGCCCGACCTATCAGCAAGACCTTTGGCACTACACGATCGCACGCATGGTCGACGCCTGTGTCAGCAACGGCATCCTTCCGTTCTACGGCCCGTTCGGCGACATTAAGGACACTGTCGCCTGCGAAGACCAGTTCCGCAATGCCTACCTGCTCGGCTGTGTCGGTGCCTGGCGCCTGCACCCAGCACAGAGCGACGTCGCCAAGAAAGTCTTCAGCCCGGACCCCGTTGACGTCGTTCATGCTCAGCGTGTGATTGAGGCGATGGGTGATGGCACGGGAGCGATCATGCTCGATGGCAAGATGGAGGATGATGCCTCGGTGAAGCAGTGCCATGTCGTTGTCGAACTGGCCAAGCGTTTGTCCGAGCGCGATCCCGAACTCGCTGCCACCTACGGTTTCTGACGTTCAAAGAGCTAGGCGTAAAGAGGAAACGAACCGACATGACCGATGACCTACGACCGCGCCGCTCTGTGCTGTACATGCCAGCAGCGAACGAACGGGCACTGGAGAAGGCGAAGACGATTCCGGCTGACGCGATCATCTTCGATCTCGAAGATGCCGTTGCTCCCGATGCGAAATCTGAGGCCCGCGACAAAGCGGTGGCGGCGGTGAAGTCTGGCGAGTACGGCAATCGTGAGCTCACGATTCGTTGCAACGGGCTCGACACCGAATGGGGCGGCCTTGATATCGCAGCGGCGGGTGGCGCGAATCCGGCGGCAGTCGTTATCCCGAAGGTCGATTCACTCGCCACGATTGACGAGGTGTCAAAACGGCTTGATGCGGCTGGCGCATCGCCGAAGGTTGCAATCTGGCCGATGATCGAAACACCACAGGCGATCTTTGATGCTCGTCGACTCGCCGCGCATCCACGCGTCGCTGTGCTCATCATGGGCACCAACGACCTTGCCAAGGAATTGCGATCGCCGATCGTCTCGGGCCGACATCCCTTGGTCCCGCATCTTGCCACCGCACTGTTAGCCGGACGGGAGGCCGGAAAAGTCGTAATCGACGGCGTCTACAACGACATCAAGGATCCGGAAGGATTCCTTTCCGAGTGTGTGCAGGGTAGGGAGATGGGCTTCGACGGCAAGACACTGATCCATCCGAGCCAAGTCGCGTCGGCGAATGACGAGTGGGCTCCCACGGTTGATGAAGTCGAGTACGCCAGCCGTGTGATTGTTGCCTTCGATGAGGCGGTTATCGCTGGCAAGGGTGTCGTGACGGTTGACGGTCGGATGATTGAGAACCTTCACGTGGACAATGCCCGACGGGTACTTGCCGTTTCAGCCGCGATCGACGCGATGAACTGACCGCATCTGAGCGCCTTCACCGGCCAAAGTCGCTAGCACATGAGAGTACCGAGGGATCGGCCTCGCCCCAGGCCGAGGAGTGTTGAATGCCCTCAAACCTTGCTCCTCGGATATAAGTGGTTTGGCTTGATGCAGCCAAGTGATTAAGCCGATGTTCTCGTCGATCTGAGAAGCGAGTCAAGTGCCGAGCTTCCGGTCACGCAGCAGATGCCACCATATTCTTAAAACGACCGCCGACCGTGCCGAGCCATCGCTGCTCCGGCGACACGATGATCTCGGACCCGTCCGTGACCTGCTCGGCAAAATCAACATTTCCCAGCGCAACCCCGGCGAGCCACAGAGAGTGTTTGGAGGGGACCAAGCTCCTCAAGTCCCGAAAAGTAGTCTCACCCGACGGCCGACTCGTCGATGCTGGCGTGAACAACTCTCTTAGTTATGTCCGGTCGGCGGATACCGGTGCAGTGTTTCCGATGTTGCCCGGTCACGACATGGAGGTCACCGGCGACGCATTCTTCGGGGAAGGCGCCCAACTCGTCACTGGGTCGAAGGGCGGTACAGCGATCGGGTGGTCGCTCGGGTCAACGTGAACTGCCCCTCAGTTGGTCAACGCGTCGACGATCTGGTCGAACGCGACGTCTGCGTAGGTGACGATTTCGTCGTCGGTGCGATCCTGAATCGGATGTGGCGTGAACACTCGCGACACCGCTGGGAAGCCAAGTGCCGTCGATTGTGCAACCGCGGCGTCGACGAACTGGTCGGATGCGACGAACATCGACGGGATACCACGGAGTTCGAGATCGTTGATGTCGTGCACACTGCACGACGTGCAACTGCCTCAATCCGCCAGGGCCTCGATGACCACTTGACATTCGGTGGCGATCTGGTGGCGCAGGTCGACCGGTGCCAGCTTCGCAAAGGTTGGCTTGATGTAGCGCTTGACATTTGCCCCGATGCCTGTCAGGCGCTGCTCGATCCGGTCGAGGAACACATCCCCGCGTGGCTTGGAGATATCGAGCAAGCCGACGGTGAGCCCGACGAGCGAGGCGGGCCGGGCCAGACGCTCTCGTTCGACGACTTTGCGTCCGCTGGTTGGGTCGAGAATCGTGGTCATGAGTGCCTCCAGAGCAGGTCTTATCAGTATTGCACTGCGCGGGTTACCGGCTTCGAACCCTTGTCACCGTTTACCCAGCCTGCGATGATCTGGCTGAACAATCCGGCGCCACCTCCGGCGTAGGCCAGCATGAGGCCACCGGGGCGAAATTTCGGTAGTGATTCGGCCTCGCCGAAGGCCTCGGGCACGCCCTCAGTGATGCCGTGGGCGCCGCGGACTAAGTCGGTGCCGGGTCGATTGAGATGTGAATTCACCTCGGTGAGAATGCGGTTTCGGTCCCAGCCGGCAGCGGCGAACACACGAGCGTGCTCTGGGCCCATCACAACAATCGCGTCAAACATCATGACTAGCTTGGGGTGCTGTATTGCCTGAAGACGAGCGGCCATTGAGGACGCCAATGATTCAGGCTCTCGGGACAGTTGGTCGACGAATCCCTGCGGGCCCTCGCCTGCGAAAACGGTCAGCGCGTCAACTTCTGGTTCGATGCCGTGCTCGACTGCGAGTGAGCCGTACGGCGACGTGTCATCGGCTTCGGCAAAACAGAAGCTGACTTTGCCCGGGTGGCCGTGGGTGGCCCTATCGACCTCACCGGGTCGTCCACCACCGAAGTTGCGCACCACTAACTGCAACGCCCGCCCGATCGTGAGGTTCGCACGATTGCCCTGCCCCAGAGCGTTACCGCCTGAGTTCATACCTATTGCCCGAGTCCCAGGACCGCTGCACACGATGACCGGACTGACCGGCATCGTCGTCGCCAGTACGCCGTGCATGTTGAATTCGTCGTTGCAAGCCGCTTCGACTGCCGTGAGAACCCATGGCAAATACTCGGGTTTGCAGCCGGCCATCACCGCGGCGATCGCAACCTTTTCGACAGTGATCTCGTCGAGATTTGGTGGGACGACCGTGACGATATCGGAGGGAGCGCGGCCCGTTCCTTCAAGCATGGCCATCACCCGCGCGTCGGTGGGTGGGACGACAGGCAATCCATCGGTCCAGCCGCGGGCGAACATCATCTCAAACTCGTCTTCGGCAGCGGCGACCTCGATGCGCCGAGATGAGAGCGTCGACCCGCCGAAGCGAGCGCGCAACCCATCGACTAGATCTGGGTCGACCGACATTGAGCCGCACCCTGGCCGCATCGGCGGGAGATCGGCACCGAGATCCTCGACGCCGGTGAGTTCCTCCCACGCCGAACGCATCCAACCGGCTGTCCGGTTGGTCTCTACCCCGTTAGCCACTCGGATGACGGTCGGTACGGTTTCGATGTTGTGGAACCAGCTTACGGCAAGGTCGGAATCTGATACCGCAGCCGGGGCGTCAGGGAAGTCCGGATCATCCTGGGTGTAGACGTGCAACTCGATGGCCTCTGATAGCTCGCGGAGCACTGGGACAACCATCTGGCACGTCTCGCACTCGCGCTTGACGACGACGACGATTCCGTCTGGGAGGAGTGGGGCAGTGGATGCGGTCATGCGAGAAACTCCAGGATGCGGTCGTTGATCTTGTCGGGTGATTCGAGGTGGAGGAAGTGAGCGAGGCCGGGCACGATCTCGATCGTTGCGGTCGGGCCGAGGCCATTGCGCGCTGACTCGGCGACCTCGGCTCCGATGCAGCCGTCGGCGGCGCCGTGGAGGTAGAGCATCGGTTGCATCGGAATGGAGGAGGTTGCGGCCTGCACGTCAGCCAGGTCGTCGCGAATGCCGATGCCGCCGAGCGCAGCCCGGTAGTAGCCGATGGCAGCAGCGAGGTGCGCTGGGTTACGCAACGAATCCTTCACAGCGGCCACGTCGTCCTGCCCGTTATAGGTAGGTGACCAATCACGCCAGATCATCTCGATGAACGCAAGGTCGTTTGCCGGTACGACCATGTCCGCAAGGGGGTGCTGAAAGAAGAACATGTACCAACTCTTCTTCAATTGGTCCGGGTTCGTGAGGAACGCTGTCGCCATCGCAGGACCCGGCGGGACAGCCATCCCGACCACCTTCGACCATCGATCGGGTGCGTGGCTTGCCGCGCCGTAAGTAATCGGCGCTCCCCAGTCATGGCCGATGATCGCCGCTCGTTTGTCGCCTCCGAGTTGTTCGTGGACCGCAATCATGTCGAGAGCCGACGCCCCGGTCTGGACGCAGCCATCGGCGGGCACACCGCTTGGTGCGTATCCGCGGAGGTACGGCGCTGCAACTCGCCACCCGGCAGATTCCAGCCTGGGCATGAGGTGCCGCCAGGTGTGCGCAGTGTCGGGAAATCCATGCGCGCACACTGCTAGAGGTCGGTCGTGATCGTTGATCGACTCCGAGAGTGCGCAAACGATGTCGACACCATCGGCAGTAATAGTTCTGAGTACGGTCACCCCTTGGACCGTACCGTCGGTGCTGCTGCCCGTGTGCACCGGTCGGTCATCGACCGTCAACGGATCTCGCTGAGCTGCCTGCCGCGAATTCGCGAATCTGCCGTTGGCAGTCGTCGTCCACGAGCATCTAATGTTCAGCGCATCGGCAACTCCCGCACGCGCGATACCGCTGGCGCGGTCATGAACGTGACCTTTCATGGCGTCCGAGGTTCGACGCCGTGCCACGGTTCGGAGATTCTTGAGTACGGCGGAAACACGTCCTGTGTCTCGATTGATGTGCCTGATGCCGATCCAATCATCTTCGACCTTGGAACTGGGCTCCGGTATTTTGGCCGGACGCTCTCGGCTGACGATCCGTTCCGCGGGTCGTGTCTCCTCACCCACCTACACTGGGATCACATCCAGGGTCTGCCGTTCTTTGCGCCTCTGCTTGCCGATGGCGCCCACGTCACCGTTTACGCGCCTGCCCAGGACAGTGGTTGTTCGGTCGAGCAGGTTTTTGCAGAAACCATAAAGCCGCCGTTGTTTCCCGTTGATTTGGCGGTGCTCCCTGGCACGATCGAATTTCACGACTTGAGGAACGCCGACTTCCTGATCGATGGTGGTCCTGCCGGCGACATCAGCGTGATGTCTCGCTCGATTCCCCATGTCGGCCACACCCTCGGATACCGCGTCGAGTGGAACGGCGTCTCGGTCGCCTACTTGAGCGATCATCAGATGCCCAGCGATGGTTCGTTTGGCGCAACCGACGGTGCGCTCGAGTTGTGCAGCGACGTTGACCTGCTCATTCATGACTCGCAGTACACCGACGGCGAATTTGCTGTCAAGAGCGACTGGGGTCACTGCACGATGGATTTCGCGGTCTGGATGGCGGCGGAAGCCGGAGCGCGGCAGCTGGCATTGTTTCACCACGACCCGAGTCATCACGATGATCAACTTGATGAACTCGTCGCCGCTGCCGCCACGTCCGGCGCCGCCATTGGCGTCAGCGTGTTTGGGGCTCGCGAGGGCCTCACCATCGCGTTGTCTGGATGAATAAAGGTCCTGACGGGCAGACCTTCAGTTGATCATCCCGGCGCTCCGCAGTGCATCGATGACAACATCTGCGGCGACGTCGGGCTCGACGATTGAGGTGTCGATTCGGACCTCCGGTGAAGCAGGCCGTTCGTAGGGCGAATCGATTCCGGTGAAGTTCGACAGGTCACCGCGTCGGGCCTTTGCGTAGAGGCCCTTCGGATCGCGTGCTTCCGCGACGTCGAGTGGCGCATCGACATGCACCTCAATGAACTCGCCGTTGGAGAGGCGCTCGCGTGCGAGTTGACGTTCGGCGGCGAATGGAGATATGAACGACGCCAGAACGATCAGCCCAGCGTCTACCATGAGGCCGGCGACTTCGCTGACGCGCCGAATGTTTTCGACCCGGTCGGCGTCGGTGAAACCTAAGTCGCGGTTTAGGCCGTGCCGGAGGTTGTCGCCGTCGAGGAGGTATGTGTGCACACCCATTGCGTGTAGTTTCGACTCGACGATGTTGGCGATCGTCGACTTACCCGATCCGGACAATCCGGTTAGCCATACCAATCCTGGTCGATGGCTGTTCTGCTCGGCTCGGGCGTTCTTGTTGACGCGGACGTCTTGCCAGTGGATGTTGTGCGAGCGGCGCAAAGCGAAGTGTAAGAGGCCAGCGCCGACCGTGCTTTGAGTCATCTTGTCGATGATCACGAAGCCGCCCGTGTCCCGGTTTTCGCTGTATGGATCGAACGGGACCGCTCGATCAAGGCTGATGTTGCAGACGCCGATTTCGTTCATCTCAAGCGTGTTGGCCGCAAGGTGGCCGAGTGTGTTCACGTCGATGCGATATTTTGGATCTCCAATCGTTACGCCGACCGTGCGTGCCCCGATTCTCATCAGGTAAGGGCGCCCCGGAAGCATCCCGTTCTCGTGCATCCAGATCACATGGGATTCGAATTGATCGGCGACTTCTGCCGAGTTGTCGGTGTGGCAGATCATGTCCCCGCGTGACACATCGACTTCGTCAGTGAGGGTGATCGTCACGGACTGTCCTGCGATAGCTTCGCCAAGGTCGCCATCCATCGTGACGATTCGGTCAACCCGACTGGTCGTCCCGGCTGGGAGAACCCGAACGGCGTCGCCTGGCCGAACAGTCCCGCCGACGACCTGTCCAGAGAAGCCACGGAAATCGAGGTTGGGGCGATTGACCCACTGCACGGGCATTCGGAACGACTGTCCGGCGCGTTCGTCGGCGGCCGGCACCGTTTCGAGGTATTCGATTAGTGTCGGACCGTTGTACCAGTTGGTGTGCTCGCTTGCGCTGGTGACGTTGTCGCCTTTCAACGCTGACAGCGGGATAAAGGTGATGTCGTCGAGACTGATCCGGCTTGCGAAGTTCAGGTACTCGGCTTCGATTGCGTTGAAGATGTCGTGGGAGTAGTCAACCAAGTCCATCTTGTTGATCGCGACGACGACGCGTTTGATGCCCAGCAGTGACACGAGGAAGCTGTGGCGGCGCGTTTGGGTTAGTACGCCCTTACGGGCATCGACGAGGACCACCGCGACATCTGCTGTCGACGCTCCGGTGACCATGTTGCGCGTGTACTGCTCGTGTCCGGGGGTGTCCGCCACGATGAACTTGCGCCGCTCGGTAGAAAAGAATCGGTACGCAACATCGATCGTGATGCCCTGCTCGCGTTCAGCGGCCAGACCGTCGAGGAGTAGTGCGAAATCGAGGTCGCTACCTTGCGTGCCGACTTTTGCCGAGTCGGCTTCGAGCGTCGCGAGATGATCCTCGAATACCAGGTGTGACTCATAGAGCAATCGACCGATGAGGGTGCTCTTGCCGTCGTCGACGCTGCCGCAGGTGATGAACCTGAGCATCGACTTGTACTGGTGCGACGTGAGGTAACCCTCGATGTCGCTTGCGATGAGGTCGGAAGCGTGGGCCATGTCAGCAGTCTCCGTGAGTATTGGTTTTGGCTGGCGATGAGGTGCCGGGCATCAGAAGTAGCCCTCTTGCTTCTTCTTTTCCATCGATGCGGCGCCGTCATGGTCGATGACGCGGCCTTGGCGCTCTGACGTCGTGGCGAGCAGCATCTCTTGGATCACGTCGGTGAGATTGTCTGCGTCGCTCTCGATGGCCCCTGACAAGGGGTAGCAGCCGAGCGTGCGAAAGCGGACGGAGCGCATCTGCGGCACTTCGCCCTCGTTGAGCACGAAGCGGTCGTCGTCGACCATGATCCAGGTTCCGTTGCGATCGACCACCGGACGCCGGGCGGACAGGTACAGCGGGACGATAGGAATTCGCTCCAGGTGGATGTACTGCCAGACGTCCAGTTCGGTCCAGTTCGAGATTGGGAAAACGCGGAGTGACTCGCCGGGGCTGCAGCGTGCGTTGTAGGTCTGCCAGAGTTCGGGTCGTTGGCGCTTCGGGTCCCACTGGTGTTGGGCTGACCGGATCGAGAAGATTCGTTCTTTGGCTCGTGACTTCTCTTCATCGCGACGAGCGCCCCCGAAGCAGAGGTCGAATTTGTACGTGCTGATTGCTTGCTTAAGCCCATCGGTCTTCCACATGTCGGTGTGGATCGCTGATCCGTGATCGAATGGGTTGATTCCTCGTTCGACGCATTCCGGGTTCTGGTGCACGATCAGTTCGAGGCCGTGATTAGCGGCGGTATTGTCGCGGAAGGCGTACATTTCGCTGAATTTCCACGTGGTATCGACATGGACCAGCGGGAATGGAGGAGGGCTGGGGTAGAAGGCCTTTAGTGCGAGGTGCAGCATGACGGAACTGTCCTTGCCGATCGAATACAGCATTGCCGGTCGCTCGGACTCCGAGACTGCCTCGCGCATGATTTGGATCGCCTCGGCTTCGAGCCGCTGCAGATGTGTCAGACGTCCAACGGTCAGGGTTTCTGGCACCGCATCAGTCGCCACAACCAATGAAGCAGGTGCGAGGGGCTCCCGCGACGGGACCGTATTGTTTGGCATGTCGGTAGACAATACAAACAATGGCGTACACGGACAACAGGACGAGCAAGGACAGCGTAAAAATTGATAGACCCCGGACCCCTGAGTCGCGTCGTCGTTTAGCCAAGAACGAGGCCGACGGCGTCGATGACGTCTGCGTGGAAGGCGCCGCTGGTGGTCACGACTCCGCGGTTTGTTGAGAGGCGAGCTCCGACCGAGAAGTCGAGCGGCTTGCCGTCGACATCGGTCACCGTCCCGCCGGCTTGCTCCACTAAGACCTTGCCGGCAGCATGATCCCAGATCTTCTCAACGTAATCGGCACTTGTTGGAAGCCGCAGATAGATCGAGGCGTCGCCCCGGGCAACGGCGCCGTATTTGCACTGGCTGTCAATTCGGAATGGCTCGGCCGTAATGCCGAGCAGGCCTGCTATCTGTATCGACTGATCCTGGTCGGAGTGACCCGTCTCGACTGATTCGCAGAGATAGGCATCGGCGACGGTCGTGGGGTTGGCCACCCGAACTGGCATCGGGCGGGCGATGCCGGTGGTGTAGACCTCGGCAAGACCGTCGGTCGCAACAAAGATCGCGCCGGGCGGCCCATTGTCGTTGGGTAGATTTGGGCAGCCGAGTACCCCAGCGACGACCTGGCCATGCTCGATGAGCGCCAACGCAATGGCGTACTGCTCGCCGCGGAGAAAACCCTTCGTTCCGTCGATCGGGTCGAGGGTCCAGTATCGATCGGTCGTGGCGTGGGCAGATCCGATCGAAACCCATTCAAGTACTCGGTCGACGGGCACCGGACGCCCGAACGAATTCGACACGATGTCGACCACACCGGTTCGCAGTAAACTTTGCGCATCGTCGGTGAGGTCGGAGGCGACCTCCTCGCCGACGACGACGACGTCTCCGAGGGCCTCGCTCAGTGCGGCGCACACGACAGCCTGCGCTGCAAAGTCTGCGACGGTTACGGGGCTGTCGTCGTCCTTCGTGAGGATCTCGCCGTTCGCCAGTCGTCCCTGCACGGCTGCGCACGCCGTCGACGCCCGCCGGACTGCAGACAGCGCGGCGGAGAGTTCCACATCGGTGGCGGTCATGAGTGCCGTGCCTCGGTTTCGGTTTGATACTGCGCTGCCATAGCATCCACGTCGGCGGGGAGCGACCCGGCGACCAGGTCGGCGATGGTGACGGTCTCAAGCACGTTGCGCAGGCTGGCGCGAACAGCCATCCACACCTGCGGGAGTGCCTCAGCCGGAGGAGCGTACGTGAGGCGCCGCAGGCTCTCGTCGTGGATGTCTGCGAGCGGACCGTCGACTGCGCGGAAGACGTCGGCCAAGGAGATCGCGTCAGGTGGACGTGAGAGAAGGAACCCGCCGTCGGGTCCGCGCTTTGAGCGCACCAACCCGGCGCGTTTGAGATCGCGAAGGATGTCGAGCAGGTACTTCAGCGAGATGTCGTGGCGCTGCGAGATCGCCTCGGCTTTTGTCGGCCCCCCATCACTGACGGCGAGTTCGGCCGTTGCGCGCACTGCATTGTCGACCCGTTCGGAGATTCGCATCGGCTCCTCACGCTATCGCTGCGGCGCAACTCGTCCGGTCAAAGCGGCTGGCTGGATCTTGCAGTGTCCGGACCGAGATCGTGAGTCACCCTCGCACCGGTCTTCTTCGGATGAGCGGATAGCTTCGATCTCGTGCACTCGGTGAGCCTGGAGTCAAGGCGCGGCCCGGGTCGAAGGCGTTTCTGATGAGCGCAATCCCAACGGCTGCGTCAATATTGGTCGGGTTAGCCCTGGTCGTTGCGGGAGCGGCGAAGCTCGCGGCGCGTGACACGTGGTCAGCTCAGGCTGAGAGCTTCGGCGTGCCCGCATGGACCGTCCCCATCGTGCCGTGGTGTGAACTCGCCGTCGGCGCATTGCTCATTGTGCAGATTGCTCGCCCCACCATGGCATTGGTCGCAATCGGCCTGCTCGCAGCGTTCACGGTGATACTTGCGGCAAAGCTTCGCAAGGGTGAGCATCCACCGTGTGCGTGCTTTGGGGCATGGTCGTCGAAACCGATCAGCGGCGGCCATATCGTTCGCAACCTTGTGCTGATTGCCCTAGCGGTCGTCGCGACACTTTGACCTTGCCGGTGTTCAGGTGGTGGCGAGGAGAAACGCAAGCGTTCGGGCCTCGTCACGCCACGCGTCGTAGCGGCCCGTCGGGCCGCCGTGTCCGGCACCCATCTCGGTCCTCATGACGATCGGCCTGTCACTGGTCGTCACCTCGCGGAGTCGCGCCACCCACTTGGCGGGTTCGTGGACGCCGACCCGCGGATCGTGTAAGCCCGCAGTGACAAAGACGGCGGGGTAGTTGGCTGGCGTCGTGTTGTCGTACGGCGAGTAGGCGAGCATTAACGAGGCGAACGGCTCGGTGCGCGGGTCGCCCCACTCTTCCCACTCGGTGACGGTGAGCGGAAGTGTCGGGTCGCTCATTGTGTTGACAATGTCGACGAAGGGGACTTCGGCAACGACCGCAGCGAACAGGTCGGGCCGCTGGGTCATGCACGCACCGACGAGCAGCCCACCGGCGGAGCCACCGCGAATTGCGAGACGATCGGGCGCGATGACCCCCGTCGCGGTGAGATATTCTGCCGAAACAATCATGTCGTCAAACGTGTGCTGTTTGTGCTCGAGTTTGCCGTCGAGGTACCACTGCCGTCCGAGTTCGCCACCGCCGCGCGGGTGGGCCAGCGCCCAGACCATACCGCGATCAAGGAGCGAGAGCCGGGCGACCGAGAACCACGGCGGCATCGATGCCTCGTACGAGCCGTAACCGTAGAGGCATCCGGGTGCCGTGCCGTCAAGTGGTGTGTCGACGTGGCGTACGATGTCGATCGGCACCGCCGTGCCGTCCTGGGACTGCGCCCACACCCTGCCTGCGATGTATGCGTCGAGGTCCGTGTTAGGTGTCGGTACTTGACGCAGGAGCACCCTTTCGCCGGTGGTGACGTTTTCATCGTAGAGGGTGCCGGGCGTGGTCATCGACTGCGTCGCGAAACGAAGTGTTGTCGAGGTCCACTCGGGGTTTGCTGACAGATTTACGTCGTGTGGTTCGCTGTCGATGTCGAGAATCCTGTCCGATCCGTCGCGGAACAGCAGCCGCAGCTGGGGCTGCGCCTTGCTCCATTCGTAGATGACGAGATGGTTTTGGAACGGTTCCACCCCGATGACCCGTCGGCCAGGCTGGTGCGCGACGAGTTCGGTCCACGCAGCCGGGTCCGTCCACTCCAGTTCGACCGAGGCAGCGAGCACGCAGAAGTCTTGGGCACCGTTGGCATTGGTGACCATCACCAGCCGGTCACCCCAGTCGTCGACTTGGTATTCGACACCTTCGGTGCGAGCCCGAACGACAACTGGATCGTCGAGCGGTGCGGTCGACGGCAGCAGGCGTACCTCTGCACTCGTCTTGGACCCGCAGTGGATAACGATCCAGGCGTCTGAGCGGGTTTCGCCGATTTCGACGAAGAACCGCTCGTCATCTTCTTGGAATACCAACGCGTCGGTGTCGGATGTCGATCCGAGGCGATGTCGCCAGACCTGGAATGGTCGTTCCTGTTCGTCAGCTCGAACGTAGAACAGGAAGGCGCCGTCCGATGACCATGCCGTGCCGGCATTGGCGACCCCCACAATGTGGTCATCGAAGTCGATGTGATGATCACCATCGAAACGGCGGACGCGAAGGTCGTAGCGCTCGTCACCGGTGGTGTCGGTCGACCAGGCGAACATTGTGTGGTCGTGACAGGCATCGAATGCGCCGAGGTCGAAGTAGTCCGTGGCGCCGACGCCCGCAGCTTCGACGTTTTCGTCGAGCAGCAGAAGATCGGTCGCTGTGTCGGCCGTCCGGCCGCGGTGGTGGCGGGGATAATCCTCGCCCTCGATGGTCGAACTGACGTACCACCATCCGCCGTTCAGCACCGGTGTCGACTGGTCGGTCTCTCGAATTCGGGACTTGATCTCGCCGAAGATCGCTTCGACCGTCGCGTCGTGGGCGCCGAACCACGTGGCGCTGAACCGGTTTTCGTCGCCGAGATAGGCGAGGAATGCCGGATCGTCGACATCGAGCATCCATGCAAAGGGATCATCGACATCACCGGTCGGGCGCTCCCACCGGTGGGTTCGGCGAGGCGCGATCGGGGACAACGACGAGGATGTGACGTCGGGCGGGGGAGGGGGATTCTTTTCGGTCACGGCAGAGCCAATGTACGAGCTGAGCGTTACCGTTTGCAGAGTCATGCGTGTCTGGATCGATCAGGACCTCTGCACCGGCGACGGGATCTGCATCGATCACTGTGACGACGTTTTCGTCCAACTGGAAGACGGGATTGCCTACGTGGCTGAGTCCGGCCAGCCTCTCAACGACCCGGGCGGATCAGGAAGCCTCGCCTCGATTCCGTCTCGCCACGTGGAGAGTGTGATCCACGCTGCCGAGATGTGTCCCGGTGAGTGCATCTTTATTGAGGCCGACGCTGCGCCCGCCGAGTCGATAGCAGCTGTGGATCAGCCGGCCGCCTGAGACGTTGCGTTGGCGAACGCTAGGACGAGGGAAACTCGACGCTTGTCGACTATGTCGTGGCGGCCTCCCAACACCCGCTCCCTGGCCTGACAGGGCCAGACAAGTAGCGGGGTTCGCACCGGATGAGGAACCTTATGTTGGTCGAGGAGCCGGCCGCAGAGGGAACTGCGAGCCTTGTAAACGACCTCCTTCGATTAAACGCAAGAAGCGGGTCGCCGACGTAGTCATCTAGGCCGGGTATGAGCGTTTGCTCGTCGGGAGTCAAGCCGCTGTCTGGCCCGATGTTGATGCCAAGCGCAGTCACGTCTGACCGCTGGGTGATCGCTGTTACGACCTAGTCGTTGCCGTGTGCAAGTGATCCCTGTGTTGGACAGGAGTTGAGGAACTCCGTTGAGCTGCCGCCGGATCGGGATTCGAATGGCGAGTAATATCTGCATGAACGCTAAGCCGCCTGCGAACTTGGACCCGCGCTGGGGAGCGGGTCGTGCGATGAACTCAGCTTCGCTTGAGTGCGAGTCCTCGATGTCGGCCTCGGTGATGGCTCGGCAGCGAACCTCGGCGCCGTTGGGGCCAGCAATTGGAGCGCGGTCGACAGAGTCACGTCGTTGCCGAGGGGGTGTGTTGTGTTGATTTGAGCAAAGTCATAATCGCCGCACCCTCAAATTCCGGAGGCGCGCCGAGCCTCCACCGCGTCGTCAGCTTGAGTGACGGTGTGACGACGTGTCGAACGCAGGCCAGATGAGAGCCGCAGGGCCGCCGAATCTGAATAGAATCAACCCGATGCCGATGCGAACGGAGTGCAAGAACTTCGAATCACGGTCCTACCCGAACGGCGACACGGTTCGGAAGTGCAACCTTGACCTCGCTCCGGACGCGCCCTGGAGGTGCCCCGAGAACTGCCCCAAGTACGAGCGTCGTCTCGCTGATGTTGCATGGACTCACGGAACCCTTTCTGTCGGGGCGACTCCTCCAGAACCGGGTGGTCTCGACGACGGATCGGCGGCAGCAGTTCTCGATGCGGCCGAGGACATCGTCAACGCCGTCGGTGCCGAGGTGAAAGCCGAAGTCGAGGCGGACCGCAATCCGAAGCCCAGCGTTTTAGCCCGCATCTTCAAACGCAAGCGCTGAGGCAGGAGACAACGCCGGCGGATCGCGGCTTGTCGTTGATGGTGCGTGCCGTATCGAGCGTCTCCTTGTCGTGATGTGGACGATTTGAGCGTCTCGTACCTTGATGACGGTGGGGCGGCGTGTGATCCCGACGGCCTCACCGACTCCTTCATCACCTGAGATATCGTCAAGATTCATCCGTTCCCGTTGTCTCGTGGTGTGCCATTCGTCTGGAAGTGGTGAACGGCGTCATCGACTTCAAGGAAGATGGCGTCGTCTGTCACGCGGTCTCGGAGTCCGGCGCGTTCGATCATGTCGACGACTGGGCGGCGCACGCGAGCGAACGCGACTTGGACCTGGGCCTCGGCCATTTCTCCGAGTAGTTGCTCGAGTTGTTGGATCGCGGTCGTGTCGATGTCAGAGACACCCTCGGCATCGATGACTAGAGCAGTCGCCGGTGGATCCGACGCGATCAGCCGGGACTTCACGTCACGAACGAAGAAGGCTGCGTTCGCGAAGAATAGTTCGTCGTCGATTCGGTAAATTAAGATACCCGGGATCGGATGCGCGTCATCGCGTCGGTCGATGTCGCGAAACGTATCGGTACCGTCGACAAGGCCCAGCTCGGCAGTATGCGGCCGCACAGCGCGCGCCAGTGCGGCGACCAATGACAAACCGATGGCGAACGCGATTCCGCCGAGCATGCCAAGGCAAAGGACCGCAGCAACGGTCGCTGCGCCGAGCCAGAATTCCGAGCGGCGAATCTTCCAGAGTGCTTTGAAGTCGGCGATGTCGAACAGTCCGAGTCCGGCAACGATGACGATCCCGGCGAGAACGGCGTTAGGGAGTTTCTCGAACAGCTCAGTGAGAAAGAACAGCGTGGTCAACACCAGTCCGGCACAGATCAAGCCAACTAGGTTTGAGGTGCCACCTGAGTCGCCCTGAACGAAGCTCCGCGACTGGCTGCCGTTCACCGGGATGCCCTGCAGAAAGCCGGACACTACATTCGACGCGCCAAGTGCCAGGAACTCCTGGTCGGCGTCGAGCGTGTAGTCGCCAGACGAGGCCAAGGAGCTGGCGGTGAGAAAGCTGTCGGGGTAGGCGAGGAGTGCAATGCCCAGCGCCGGCAGCAAGAGTTGGGTGAACTGATCGAATGAAACGTTGGGGACCCCGGGCACTGGCACGCCGGAGTTGATGTTGCCGACGGTGGCCACACCCTCTGCGTCCAGATTGAACAGGGCGACAGCCAGAATTCCGAGCACGACAGCAACAAGCGGTGCGGGGATCTTTGGCGCCAGGGTACGAAGACCGAGGACCAACACGACGGTCGAGAGACCGATTAATGTCGTGAGGCCGTCGCTGTCGTTGAGGTTACGAACCACTGCGCCGATGTCGGTCGTGTACAGGTTAGCGTCAATGTCGAGTCCCAAAAGCGACTCGAGTTGGCTGATCACGATGATGATGCCTGACCCAAATACGTACCCGGCAAGGATCGGGCGGGACAGGAACTCGCTGATGAATCCAAGTCGGCCAACGAACCCCAACACACACCAGCCGCCGACCAACAGGGCGGCCAATGAGGTCAGCTCGACGATGTCGTCGGGGCTCGTGACCAGGGGTGCAACCGCTGCAGCCGCCATGAGCGCAACGGTCGACTCCGCACCCATGTTCAGATCTCGGCATGTACCGAACAAGGCGTACGCAGCGAGTGCTGCGACCGCTGCGTACAGGCCGTTCACCGATGGCACCCCGGCGAGCGTTGCGTACGCAAGTGACTGCGGCACCACCACCGCCCAGACGGTGAGAGCGGCCCGCGAGTCGGCAAGTGCAGAGTTGCGGGCACCGCTGGTGATGCTGGCAAGGCCTGGTAGAACCCGCTGCAAACCCGTAACCTGCCCAGGCGGCTGCAGTGTCATGATCTTGAGTGTCTCCTCTGCATTGCGAATCCGTAACATTGGTATGCCGCTCACGAAAGACCGCGGAGTAGATGGATGCGGCCGGCTGGCCAAACCGGTGCTGATGCGGTTCTTGCCGGCGTTGACGCGCTGAGTAATGACATATCGCCTGCATGGAACTCCGATCAGCACGCTGGGTCGTCAGGCCTAAAATACGCATCAGCGCTCATATATTGTGGCGGCATGCTGTCACATGATCGCTGTAACCGCCGGAGTGGTGCAACAGTGTCCTGGAAGGGGACTGACCTATGGTTAACGGAAAATCATCCGATACTGACATCGAGGCAGCAGAGGAGCTGGAGCGCCTCCGCGCCGAAAACGCTCCGCCCCATGATCAGTTGGAGACGGCTCCGAAGAAGGGCGCCGGCCAACAACGTCGGTTTGGTTCGGTCATCTGTGCGGTCGTCGGTGCGATCATCCTGCCGCTCTCGGTGTTGACAGTCTGGACGCGCCAAACCATCCTCGATACGGACCAGTACGTGCAGACGGTCGCACCGCTGGCCGAGAATGAAGATATCCAAGAAGCGGTGACCTTTCAGGTGACCGAGTTGGTCGCCGAAGCCGTTGACTTCCAAACGCTGGCCGAGCAGGCCTTTCCGGAGAGGGCGATACTCGCTGGCGCGCTCGAGTTCGGTGCGAAATCGCTGATCACCCAGGTGGTCTCGCAGTTGGTTAAATCCGACCAGTTTGCCAACGTGTGGGAGAGCGCGAACCGGATCGGTCATGAGAACGTGGTGAAGGTGCTGACTGGTAGTGGGAACGATGTCGTCGAGACCGCCGGCGGCCGGATCGTGCTCAAGCTCGGCCCGGTGGCGAATCTGGCGATCGCAGAATTGGATGGGAGACTCGGGACTAATTTTGCAGAGAGATTTCCGGTCGATGAACTAAATCAGGAGTTCGTAATCGTTGAGTCGGACGACTTGTCCAGCGTTCAGAGTGCGCTCGGTCTACTGGACTCACTCTCGTGGATCACGGTGATCCTCACGACTGTGTTGCTGATTGGAGCGGTTCTGCTGGCGGAGAACCGACGACTCGGTTTCCGTCGTGTGGGGATTGCAATCGTTGCGCCGATGATCATTGCCTTGGTGCTGTACTCATGGGGGCGAGGCCAGTACAACGACAGCTTGTCCGCAAGCGTGCGCAATCCTGGAGCGGCAACAGCATTCTTCGACACCACGACCCGATTCGTGTTGCGTTCTTTCCGCACTCTGCTGGTGCTCGGAGCGACCTTCTTGATCGGATCGTGGGTCGTCGGTCCATCAGCTACGGCCGCAAGAATTCGCGCCTGGTGGAACCAGCTGCTGGGAAGAGCCGGTGACGCCGGCTCCCGCCATGACGTCGGTGCCGTGCCGAGATGGGTCGCTACACAGCAGAATACGCTCACCATCGCGACTGTGTCCGTCGCGGTCATTGCGCTTGTGCTCTGGACTCGGCCCACAGGCCTCGTGCTGCTGCTGCTCATCGCAGCTGCTCTGGTCATCATCGGGATCATTCGTCTTGTCGCCGAAGTGGGTCGCCGTGCTGATCTTGAATCGGCCGAGGCTGCGGTCGGTGTAGCAGCGCGCAAGAACGCAGTCATCAACGAAGTGGAAGGTGACGTTGCCGAGGAGACGCTCCGCTGAGAGCGATGTCGCACGCCTCCGCACCCCCCGAGCGCGGAGTTCCAAGTGTTGTGGGTGCGTGCAGGAGCTCGCCAACACGCCGGTGGCGTAAACATAGAAACTCCTGCTGCTGTAGCGCAGTGGTTTGGTGAAGGTGTCCTACCGGACGCCGTCATGCGGACCAAGAGAGACGCACTGTGGTCGATGCCGTGTTGCACGTTGATGCAGTTCCCAGAGACTTCTTTCCTGCCTTGCGTAACCCCGTCCAGTCCGACACCGGGACAGGGGGGGCGTCGCATACCTATTTGCTCATTTCAATCGCTCATTCGGATGATCCCGAAAGACATTGCTCGCAACGTGGGCCCGAAAGAGTGAGCTGGTTCAGCAGATACGCTTGGTTTGTTTCCACACCAGATTAGGTGTCCTGCTGGGACCTTCTCGCCGTAGTTGGTCGGTGCACGTGTCGACGGTTTGTGGCGGAGTTGGACTGGTCCGTACGCTTGGAACGTGGAATGGACCGAGCGCAACGGGGCGTTGCACCGCGATATCGAGTTCGATTCGTTTAGCGAGGCGATGGCGTTCATGGTTCGAGTGGGGTTCATCGCGGAGGAGCTCCAGCATCACCCTGAGTGGTCAAATGTCTACAACCGGGTATCGATCAAGTTGACCACACATGACGCCGGCAACATGGTGACCGACATTGACCGTTTGATGGCTGCCAGGATCGATGACCTCAGCGACTGATCAGCCGACGAGCACAAATTCATTAAGCAGCTTTCCTGGATGGCGAGTCGTCGCTGGGTGCTTCTTTGTCCTCCTGATCAACTCGGGTTTTGCGTTCTACGGCCTGTCCGTATACCTGAATGCATTCAGCAAGGAGCAGGACTGGCCCCTCGGCTCAATTTCGTTTGCGGTCACGATCTTCTTCATCATCGGAGGACTTTTCGGGCTCGTTGCCGCCCGCTTGATCACCCGATACGACGTGCGGGCCGTGATCATCGCCGGTGCTGTCATCAGTGGCGGATCGCTCGCCGCTGTTGGTCAGGTCACCGCGCAATGGCAGTTGTATATCGCCTACGGCGTGTTCGGCATCGGCTACGCGCTTTGTGGCCTGGTCCCGACGACAACTGTTGTAACCCGCTGGTTCCACACCAAACGGTCAGTTGCGTTGTCGGTGGCGTCGACCGGTCTCTCGGTCGGTGGCATCGTCCTAACCCCAATCGCGAAGCGACTCATCGACGACAATGGCCTGGCGATGAGCACGCCATGGCTCGGATTGATCTTCGTCGCAGCGATGGTGCCGGTCACGCTGTTTCTCGTCCGGCCCGATCCCGTAGTCGACGGTTTTGCTCCTGATGGCGAACGCCTCGTCGTTGGATCAGAAGCTCCTACGCCAACTGGGTCCACCTATTCCGACGCGTTATCAACGCGCTTTTACCGGGCGGTGACCTACGGATATGTCCTAGTACTTGGCTCCCAGGTTGGGGGCATCCAGCAGTTGGTGAAGCTGGTTGAGGATCGTACGGACGAGCAAACAGCGCAATTCTCGATCACTGCGCTCGCTGCAACGTCGGTAATCGCCCGCCTTGTCGGTGGGCGACTGGTGGTTTGGATGCCGATGATGCGGTTCACGGTCAGCGTGGCGGCGATCCAGACACTTGCCCTGATCGGCGTCGGCCTGTCCCAGTCGACCGCGCTTATATTTGCGTCGATCGTGCTTTTTGGAATGACGATCGGCAATCTGCTGATGATGCAGCCGCTGCTGATCGCTGAACGTTTCGGCGTGCTCGACTACCCGCGGATTTTTGGCCGCTCGCAGGCGGTCACGATCGTTGGTGTCGCCGGTGGACCGCTGCTCATCGGATGGCTGTTTGACGTGTTCGGTTCTTACAAGATCCCGTACGTGTCGGCCGCTGTACTTTGCGCGGTGGGTACCTCGGTCCTATTTATGGCGGGTCCGGCGAGCGTTCCCGCCGACGACTGAGGACCTTTTTGCCTCCGAGGTAACGCACCGTGACGTCGACAAGGTGATGGCTTCCACTCGACCGCAAGTTATCGATGACTCGATCGGACGCTTGCTGCCAGCTGAGGTCAAATCGCTCCGGCTGACCTGTTCCAGTTCATGAGGTGCGAGTCGGTCAGAATTCGCTCAAGACAGTGTGCACGTTGTTGTCCATCGCAGCGAGGACGGGTCGCAGATGCAGTTGTTCAAGCAGTGCCGCACCGCGGTCGTTGCCGCCTTGCAGATCGCTCGTAATTACCTGAGCGGTCGTCTGCTGCAGGAGGCTGATGCGGTACTCCTTCATGGCCTGGTCGAGCGTGTAGTCGATTCCGGCGGCACGGATCTGACCGACGTATTCTGATATGAGTTCGGCTTCATGGGCTCGCCGGAGGTCGGGATCCATCGACCCGGCGAGCAGGTTGGTCACGTCCCACATTCCGACGTGGCGCGTCGAGAGTTGGAAGTCGATTATTGTCGTCGCGTCATCGCCGTCGGGTCCGCCGAAGAGGTAGTTCTCGGCACGACAGTCCGTGTGAGTGAACGTGGGTGTTCCGACTGAGACCGTGTAGTCGAGTAGCTCGGCATAGCGGTCGCAGGCCACGCGGATTGTCTCGAGCATGTCGGCAGGGATCCGATCGCTGAAGTGCTCGGCGAAGGATGGGAATGCGGCAGTGGCCATCGGTTGGGCGCTCTTATACATGTCGTTGTTCATCGGCGGCAACCAGTCGAGCGACGTCAGCTCGGCGGCCCCCCAGAACTGGGTGTGGAGCGGGACGACGCTCGAAATGATGCGTTGAGCTTCGTCGACGGAGATTCCATCGAGTTGATTCGGTGTGCTGGCTTCCTCAATGTCCTCAATCAGCAGCACGAACGGGACGCCGGTTTTGGATGCCGCTGCATGAAATGGGTGAGGCACGCGGATTTCGACCCTGTCTGCCATGTGTTGGTAGAACGCGACCTCGCGCAGGTAAAAGCCCATGGCGACTGAGAGGAACTGGTTCTCGGGCGACGAGGATGCGCACTTGGCCACGATGCTGGTTGGCCCGGACTCACCCGATGTGTAGGTCAGCGATATCCGGGCCAGTTCGCCCAGAATCCCGACCCCTTCACCGAAGTGGGCAACGTCGATCGATACGACGGTCCCGAATTCGGCACCGAGCACTGCGTTGAGCCATGCAACCGAAATGTCGTCGATCTGCGCAGGAATGAAGTCTGCGGATCGGTGGGACGGCATGGTGAAGTCGTTCATCGATCGAGAAGGTAGACGTCGCTGCGTGTCGGGGGCGAACGGGCGACTGGTCGAAATGTGAACGCGTCAGCGAGGTTCTGCGGAAATGATGACCTCTACTCGGGCGGATTGAGTGCCTCGTCGAGTGCGCTGGTGAGGGTGTTCCAGCCGAGAACTGCGCACTTGATGCGAACCGGAAACTTCATGACGCCCTGTAGTGCCTCGAGGTCTCCGAGGTCGACTTCGCCGTCACCAGCCTCGGTCTCGATGTCTTCGAGGCCCATCATCGACTTGAACCGGCGCGAGACGGCGCGAATCTCACCAACCTTCTTTCCCATGATCACACCGGTCATCATCGACGCGGAGGACTGGGAGATCGAGCATCCCTGTCCTGCGATCTTCACGTCGGCCACAAAGGCGTTGTCGCCGGACCCCTCAAGTTGGAGGTACACGGTGATCTCGTCGCCGCACAGCGGGTTTTGCCCGTCCACCTTGGTGGCTGGGGGGGAGTCGAGCTCCCCCCGGTTTCGAGGCGATCGGTAGTGGTCGAGAATGATCTCGCGGTAGAGCTCTTCGAGTCCGGGCATCACGACTTCCTGACTGGTGCAATCCGTGCCATTACTGGTTTTTCATCAGAAGCTGAAGATATCGCTTGCGCCCTCGAGGCCATCGGCCAGAGCATCGATGTCGGCTTCGTCGTTGTAAAGGTAGATGCTCGCGCGAGTGGTGGCGTTGACCTTAAGTGTCTTCATCAATGGTTTGGCGCAGTGGTGGCCTGCGCGTACGCACACGTTCGACTCGTCGAGCACTTGGCTGACGTCGTGTGGGTGAAGATCGCGGAACGCAAAGCTGAAGACGCCGCCGCGCACTTCGACGTTGTCAGGTCCGTAGACGGTGATCTCATCGCCGAATCGGCGCTTCAACGTGTCAAGCGCGTAGCGAGTGAGCTGCATCTCGTGCTGCCTGATGTTGTGCAACCCGATGCCTTCGAGGAACTCGATCGCTGCAGTCAGTCCGGCCGCTTCGATGATCGCCGGGGTGCCGGCTTCGAATTTCGCCGGAACCGGTGCAGTCGTGAACCCGTCGTAGGTGACGGCATCGATCATATTGCCACCGCCGAGGAACGGCGGCATTGCATCGAGGATCTCCATCTTTCCCCAGAGCATCCCTATCCCAGTCGGCCCGCACATCTTGTGGCTGGAGAATGCAACGAGGTCGGCACCCCATGCCTGGACGTCGGTGACGTTGTGCGGCACGTACTGGCAAGCGTCGACCACTGCGAGCGCCCCCGCAGCGTGAGCTGCAGCGCATAGTTGCTCAGTGGGTGGGATAGTGCCGAGCACGTTGCTCATCGCGGTGAACGACAACACTTTGGCGCCGTCGAGCAGCTGATCCAGATTGGAGAGATTGAGCTGACCGTCGGCGGTCAGGCCGATCCAGCGGATCTCGACTCCACGCTCCTGTGCGAGCATCTGCCATGGCACGATGTTGGCGTGGTGCTCCATTTGGGTGAGGACGACCACATCGCCGACGCCGAGGTTGGCCCGACCCCAGGACATGGCAATGAGGTTCATCGCCTCGGTGGCGTTCTTGGTGAAGACGATCTCGTCGACCGATGGCGCGTTGATCAAGCGCGCAACCGCGTGTCGGGCACCCTCATACGCCTCGGTTGCCTCGCCCGCAAGCCGGTACGAGCTGCGGTTGATCGGCGCGTAGGTCTTCTCCATGAACGTCGTCATCACTTCGATGACTCGGCGGGGCTTTTGGGATGTGTTGCCCGAGTCGAGGTAGATCAGCCGAGCATCATCGATAGTTCGATCGGTCAGCAATGGAAATTCGGCTCTGATCGCGTCTACGTCGAACACTTCAGCGCACCGCCGACATCGGGGTACCTGCTTCTCGAGTTGCACCGAAGGGACATCGCTCGACGGTTCGAACGTACAGATCGTTGACATTAGGCAGGGGGGCAGCCATGACCACATTGTACGGGTGAGATCGCTGCGCCCGGCCTGGTCACACGACGTATCCTGATCAGTGATGGCCGATCGGGTGGAGCGACTGACGAATTTGCTGGCGGTGTTGCTGGAAACTCGCACTGGGTTGTCGCTGCGAGAGATCGCGTCGGCGCTCGACGGGCAGTACCCCGAGGATGAGAAGGCACGCCGTCAGGCGTTCGAGCGCGACAAACTCGCGCTTCGCGAGATCGGCGTGCCGATCGAGATGGAGATCCAAGCCGGAGATCAGTACGCCGGTCAGACGCGATATCGCATCGATCGGGCCAGTTACGAGCTCAATGATCTCGACCTCGCGCCCGATGAGATGCGCGCATTGCAGGTGGCGGTGGCAACGGTCAGAACCGAATCCGGCGTCGGACGTGATGCGATCCTCAAGCTCGGCGGCGGGGTCGGTTCGGTCGACCGCCCGCCGGTGTCGGCAGTGCTGCCCGACCGCCCTGAGCTTCCCCCGATCCGTTCGGCAGTGGCATCACGGTCGACGGTGACGTTCGGCTACCGCGAGCAGCAACGCACCGTCGAGCCATGGGGGGTTCTGCTGCGCGGTGGATTTTGGTATCTGGTCGGTCACGACCGACGACGAGATGCCAAGCGAACGTTCCGAGTTGACCGCATTGAGGGCGAGATCGCAGTTGGTGTACCAAGCGATTTCGAACGGCCCGCAGACTTCGACCCTCGGTCCGCCTTTCCGGCTGACCCGAAGCAGATCGGCCATGCCGTTGATGATGCGGTCGAAGCGACTGTTCGAGTGTCGGCCGCCCGCTCCGCCGCAGCTGAACGAGAACTCGGAACCGAGCGGGTGATGTCCCGAGAACCCGACGGATCGATCCATGTGATGGTCCCTGCGACCAATCTCGATGCTTTCCGCTCGTGGCTTATTGGCTTAGTCGACCATGCCGTGGTCCTCGACCCACCGCACGTTCGCAACGACATCGTGACGTGGCTGCGCCAGGTCGCTGGTCCTGTCGATACTTCGGCGGGCCCCCGATGACCGCCAACCGCGTCGGTCCGCGTAACGCCCAGGACCGACTTCGGCAGTTGCTTGTCATGTTGCCATGGTTGATGGAGGCGGGCGAGGTGCCGCTCGCCGACGTCGCCGAGCGATTTGGCCTAACCGAGGCACAGGTTACGAAAGATCTGGAACTCGTTGCCATGTGTGGTCTACCTCCTTACGTCGACGAGATGATCGACGTATTCGTCGACGAGGGCATGGTGTTTGTGGGCGTTCCCCGACTATTTACTCGTCCATTGCGACTTACAGCACTCGAGGGCTTCGGACTGCTTGCCTCGGCGCGAGCGGCGATGGAACTTCCGGGCGCGGATGCCGACGGTCCGCTCGCCCGCGGCCTGGCAAAGCTTGCCGATGCGCTCGGGCAAGCGGGTCTCGATACAGACTCCGACAGGACCGCAGGGGTCGTGGTCGACCTTGAGCGCCCTGCGGCAGCTGCGGACCTGATCGACGATGTCACTGTCGGAGCTGAACTGCACATCGAGTACTACTCACAGTCGCGTGGCCACGCATCTGAGAGAACAATCATTCCCCGACATGTGTTTGCCAGTTCAGGGAACTGGTACTTGCTTGCCGACGATGATCGCTCGGGTGAACGCCGAACGTTTCGCATCGACCGCATCGAGTCGGTGACGAGGACCGGCGCAACGCATCCACTCGACCCGGATGCCAGTGCTCCGGATTCGTTCTTCTCCGATGTCGACTTGCCGCGAGCACGACTCCGTCTTGCGCCTGCGGCCCAGTGGATCATCGAGCAGTATCCCGTCGACACGGTCGAGCCTGTCGTCGGCAGAGGAGGTCATACGTTCGATTCGGTCGACGTCGTGCTTCCCGTGGCCAGCCAGTGGTGGCTCGATCGGCTGCTGGTGCGGCTCGGGCCGCATGCCGAGGTGCGGCAGCCGCGTGATGGCGGCGCCGGTGCTCGCCGTCTGGCGGCCACGATGCTTGCCAATTACGACTGACGTCGATCAGCTGCTGAAGCGTGCGGGATGCGCAATGCGGTCAAGGAATGGCTCGAGGTCGTCGACGTCGTTCACGTCGTGGGCGCGCAGCAGGTGTGGCAGCAGAGTCGCAGTCGCGAGGGCATCAGAGCGTGCCTCGTGAGGACGGTCGAGAGTGATGTCGTAGCGATCGCAGAGGTCGGTGAGTCGATGCGAGCGGACTCGTTCCGGATCAAGCTGCCTAGACATGCGCAACGTACACAACCGCCGTTTGAGCGTGGTGGGGAGAGTGGTATTCGAGCGACTGCGTCGCGTGGCGTTGAGAAGAAATTCTCCGTCGAAGCGGGCGTTGTGCGCTACGAACATTGAGTCGCCGATCCGTCGATCGAGTTCGTTGAGGACCACGTCGATGGTGGGCGCGTGTTTGAGCATCGGCCGGGAGATGCCGTGGATGTGAGTGGGTCCGACACGCCCCATCGGCCAACGCAGCTTGACGAAGGTGTCCCACTCGTCAATCACGGACCCGTCGGCATTGACCGTGACGACGGCTAGCTGGAGGACCCGATGGCGGCGCACATCTAACCCGGAGGTTTCGACGTCGACGACGGCGAAGTTCGGGAGGGCCATGATCACTACCATAGACAGGGGGTGTCGCATCTTTAAGAACGTCGATGCGCGCCTGGGTGGTGACGAAAACATTCAACGCAGTCCCAGTGTGCGAGCCGCATGCACCTCATGTGCGAGCGCTTAGGGGCGCACCAGTGCGGACCGGCGTTGCGTTAGCAGGCGGGGTCGTGGTGCCGCGCCCGGATGCCGATCGGTGCCGACACAGTGAACCCGAGCAAGTGACGGTCTTCTTCGGACTCGCCGGCCCAAAAGCCGTACTCGCGATTGTCTCGGGCAAACGCGCGGCATGGCTCGCCAACAGGGCAGGATTCGCATAGGCGTTGAGCCTTTGCTTCACGTCGGGCTCGAGCCTGCGGTCGTTCGGCTTTCGGCGGGAAGAAGAGTCGGGTGTCTCCCTTGCAGTTGGCGCGCTCCCGCCACTCATTATCGGAAGCCCCGACGCTCAGATCACGATGGGTTTCGATTTCGATGATGGCCATGCCGGCTCCTTAGCCCTTAGGAATTGAGCACTCGTCTGACCGGGGGGTCAAGTCCATTTAACACTAAATGAAATTTAGGTGATTTGCAAACATCGCGGGCAGGCGGTCGTTATCCGTACGACCGCCTGAAGATCGGGACTGCCGACGGGATGCGTGTCAGAGGAGTTCGGCGGCGAGGCTCGCAACGTTGCTGCGTTCGCACGCGGTGAGGGTGATGTGACCGAAACAGTGTTGGTCGGCGAAGGCAGAGGTGAGCACGCTCAGGGCATTGTTGTTCTCACCGAGGTAGGGCGCGTCGATCTGGCTCGTATCGCCAGTGAATATCACCTTGGTGCCCTCGCCGACTCGGGTGAGGATCGTGCGAAGTGTCGTCGGTTCTAGGTTCTGGGCTTCGTCGATGAGGATCATCTGACGTTGCAACGAGCGGCCACGGAGAAAGGTCACTGATTCGAGCGAAAGTTGCCCACGGTCCGTGAGCTCGTCAATTAGCCCCCGGGCGTCGTGGCTGTCGCTGTGATCGCTGAGTGCCACGATTGCGTCGTGAATCGCCGACATCCAGGGATCAAGCTTCTCGTCGAGTCCGCCGGGGAGGAAACCCACGTCGGCTCGGCCGACGGGGACGAGGGGTCGGTAGACCGCCAGTCGCTCGTACTGTTGCTGCTCGACAACCATCTCGAGTCCAGCAGCGATGGCGAGGAGTGTCTTGCCGGTGCCGGCGCGACCATCGAGCGCAATCACTGAGACATCAGGGTCAAGTAAGAGTTCGAGAGCGAATCGCTGCTCTTTGTTCCGTGGGCGAAGCCCCCATGGCTCGGCACTTTGGTGTCCAAGCAAAAGAAATTCGTCACCGATGGTGCGAACGAGCGCCGACTGAGACCCGGATCGGAGGACTGCAAACTCGTTCTCGCTTGGGTGCTCGGATGGGCTGGCGACTGCGTCGAGTGCGATCGCCCCGGCCGCATAGAGGCAGTCGATTTTCTCGAAAGCAGTATCGATCGTCGTCCAACCGATTGGTGCGGCGACATGGTTGGAGCGGGTTGGTGTGTGCTCGGTGGCATCGACGCCGAGGTGGGCGGCCTTGATCCGCAGCGCGGCGTCGTTGCTCACCATCGTGGTCGGCCCAAAATCGGACTGGCCGATTGCTGCGCCGATGATCCGGTTGTCGGGGATCGCCGGATCGAGTCCGTGTTCGATCAGCAGATGTTTGCGGATGTTGTTGATCTCGATCTGCAGGGTGGCGCTGCCCGTGCCTGTCGGAACGGGCTCGGCGAGTGACCCACCGTGCGCGATCCGCAATTCCTCGAGGGTTCGTAGCGCGGTGCGTGCGGCCCGTCCGACGTCGTCTGAGCGGCTCTTGAGGCCGTCCAACTCCTCGACGACGGTGAGGGGGACGACGACGTCGACTTCACTGAAGTCCAGTACGCAGCCGGGGTCTGCGATCAGTACTGACGTGTCGACGACGAGTCGTGTTCGGGTCGCCGGTGGCCTGCTATCGCTACCGCCTCCCCCCGGTGTACCGGCCGCCTCGGGGGTGGCGATGTCGTGGGCGATGGACAGATCGGTCACGATCACTCCTGTGGTGAGTTGTCTCGACGGTGCTGAATGGGGCTCATACGCAACAATTTGTTTGTAGTCCACAGAGTTGCGCCGGCAGGTGATGGTGCCAATATGCTGGGCTCGTCATCGCTGAGGCTCCGGCAGCATCGTGTGTGTTCTGTCGAATCATTTGTGGTGACGAACATGGCGAGATGGCGTGGGACGACAGCATTGCAGTGGGCATTCTCGACCGCTGCAGCTGCCGACCGCACGATGCCAAACGCTTGTCATACCGCGACGCCACGTCGTGACGCTGGCCGACCTCGAGCCCGGCGAAATCGTTCCGTTTTCCCGCAGGCTGCACCTGATCGCGTCGACCATGCCGAAAGCAACAGGGTGCGCGGAACCTTCGTGGCCAACAACAATGTCGTCCGCCAGAAAGTTGCCCACCCGCACGTGCGCGTGGTTCCTTGGTTTCGGGATGATGGCTTGCGTGGGTTTTCCTGGCCGCCGATGACGTGTAAAGCCGGTGAGCTCGAAGCGGTGGGGACTCGGCTGCGTGATGTGTTCAGTTATCTCGACGGCTCTGATATCACCGTTGCTGTTGCCTCTTAATACATGCCCCGTTACGGGCTCTTTGAGAAGTCATTGCATTTGCAAACACTTCTAGGGTTGCGTTCGAGGGTGTCCGGCAAGTCACATTGATGTTATTCGGTTCCTCGATGGGGCCGTTGTCTCGGCTTCGGCTGGGGTAAACCGCAAGAGATTCATCCACGAAAGGGTTCCAACGATGGCAACCAAAGCAGAAATGATCGAGTCAGTTGCTGGCGCCGCCGGCATGTCGAAGGCCGACACCGAGAAGACAATCGGAGCGTTCTTCGATCACGTCACGGCCGAGATGAAGAAGGGTGAAGCGGTCACATGGCCTGGCTTCGGCAAGTTCAGCACGTCGGCTCGCGCCGCCCGCACCGGACGCAACCCGCAGACCGGCGCACCGGTAAGCATTGCAGCGTCGACTGCAGCGAAGTTCTCGTCGAGCTCCGCACTCAAGGAAGCCCTCAACGGCAAGAAGAAGAAGTGACCTGATGGCTGCCAAGCGTCCAGTTAAGAAGGCCCCAGCCAAGAAGAAGGCTCCAGCCAAGAAGAAGGCTCCAGCCAAGAAGAAGGCTCCAGCCAAGAAGAAGGCTCCAGCCAAGAAGAAGGCTCCAGCCAAGAAGAAGGCTCCAGCCAAGAAGAAG